>Ga0315315_10003954_pt1 | contig 13677 bp, 10 predicted proteins | sample M140m3416metaG_FD_203699 | JGI IMG/M metagenome (GOLD analysis project Ga0315315, IMG submission 203699) | Ammonia-oxidizing marine archaeal communities from Monterey Bay, California, United States - M1 40m 3416 | ecosystem: Environmental > Aquatic > Marine > Intertidal zone | place: USA...
GAATATTTTTTATAAGAAAATTTGATTTTGGATTAGTTCCATAAGTATAGAAATTTTGACTTTTTAATTTTTTAATAATCTCACTATTAATCTTATCATCGATACATATAAAAGATTTGCCAAATGAAGGGACCTTTTCAATGAATTGTATAAAATATTCTTTCAAATCATTCATTGAGCTGTAATAATCCATATGCTCTCTATCAATATTTGTAATTATAGAATATGTGGTTGGTATATGGATAAAACTTCCGTCTGACTCATCTGCTTCTAATATTGACCAATCGCTTTTTCCAAGTTTTGCTGTATTTCGAAGTGAATTTATAACTCCACCATTAATTATTGTTGGATCTAATTTAGTTTTTTGAAAAATTGATGCAATTAATGAAGTTGTAGTGGTTTTGCCATGTGATCCAACTACTACAATATTTTTCATTAAAGATACTATATGAGCTAACATTCTACCTCTTGTGATTATTGGTAAATTTTTTCTTTTAGCCTCTATTATCTCTGGATTATTTTTTTTTATGGCTGAGGAAATAACAACAATAGTTGCATTTTTAAGGTTTTGTTTTTTGTGACCGATAAAAATTTTAATCTTTTCTTTTTTAAGTCTTTCAATATTTTTATTAGACAACAAATCACTCCCCTGAACTTTAAATCCTTTGCCTTTCATTATTAATGAAAGTCCACTCATTCCAATCCCACCAATTCCAACAAAATGAATAATTTCAGTTTTTGCTAATTCAATTTTCATCAATAGATCCTAATATCTTTTGATTAACATTAATCCATGAATTTTGATAATTTAACTTTTTTAAATTTTCTTTTATAAGTAAATATTCACTTTTTTTCATTAAAATTTCCTCCAAAAGATCTTCAATTTTCTCATCAAAAGAATCCTGTTGAATTAACCAACAACAATTATTTTTTCTATAAAAATTTGCATTTTCTAATTGATGATTATCCTTTGCGCTTGGAAGTGGTACGGCTATAAAAGGAATATTTAGGACCGCTAGTTCAGCTAAAGTCGATGCTCCAGCTCTTGTAATACAAAGATCTGACTGTAACAGTAAGCTTAAAAAATCTTTATGAAAGTCAAAAACTTCATTCTCAATTTTATTTTTTGTATAAAATTCTTTCAAATAAGAAATATTATTTTTATTAGTTTGTTGAATTATTTTAATTTGTTTTTTTTCAGAAATAGATATCACAGAATTTTTCAAATTTTGGTCAAAAATTTTAGCGCCTTGACTTCCTCCAACAACTAATAAAGTAAACTTATCTTTATTTCGTGCATTTAAATTCATCTTATATGCATTTTCCTTAACAAGAGGGCTAATTACTACAATTTTATGTTTCAAATTTTTTGGAAAATTTTTGACATCCTCTGAATAGCAAAAAATTTTTTCACACGAATTAAGAAAGAATTTATTTGCTCTACCTAATACTTGATTTGGCTCTATTAAATACGTTTTGATTTTTAATAATCTTGCAGATAAAATAATAGGTAAAGACATATAGCCACCTGTAGAAAAAATTTTTTCAATTTTTTTTTCTTTCAATAAAAAAAAAGATTTTAAAATTAAAAATAAAATCTTAAAGATACTAAGTGGAATCAAAAAAATATTTGATAACTTTGGAGTATCAATAATTTCTATTTGATAAAAATTTTTATCTAAAAATTTTAACCCTCTCTTATCTGTCGAAATATAGATATTGGCTTTGTGTAACAAATGATCGTGTAAAATTATTGCTGGTGTAACATGACCACCCGACCCACCAGTAGTAATTAAAAAATTCTTTTGCATCTTAATAAATTTTTCTTTTTGTTAAATTCAAAATTATTCCAGATAATTGATGAACCGCCGTAGCTTATAAATGGTAATGTCATACCAGTTGTTGGAAATAATCTAATATTAACACCAATATGTATCATGCTTTGCATTAAAATAAGACTCGTACATCCTACCAAAACAAGTTTAGTTTTTTCATCATTTTCAAAATAAACCTTTCTAAAAACTGTATAAATAAATATTAGAAACAATAATAAAATTAAAATTATGGCAATAACGCCAAACTCTTCTGAAATCACTGAAATAATATAATCCGTATGAGCCTCGGGTACTCTATTTTTTAAAGTGCCCTCTCCTATTCCTTTGCCAAAGAAACCACCGCTAGTAATTGATTCTAAAGCTTTATCAGATTGAAAATTGTATGTACCAGTTTCAGTATTGAAAAAAGATAAAATTCTTTCTTTAATATAAATAAATTTAGGAATAAAAAATACTAAAATTAATAAAATCAAAATTAAAGATAAAAAAAATACTGCCAAGAAAATTATATTTATACCACTAGTGAATATTAAAACAGACCAACTAAAAAAAACTAGAAGTGTCTGCCCAATGTCAGGCTGAATAATAAGTAGTAAGGCTACAGTTAATGTTGCAAAAAATGAAAAAAAATACTTTAGATATATATTTGTATATTTTTGACTACTTAAAATTAAACTTATAAAAACAATCAAAAAAGGCTTTAATAATTCAATAGGCTGAAACCTTGGTAATAGATATAGATCAATCCATCTTTTAGATCCCTTAACTTCAATACCTATAATTGGTACTAAAAATAAAAAAAATAATGATAAAATAAAAATTAAAATAGAAATTTTGTATAATTTTTCTTTTTTTACTAATGAGAGAGTAAAAATTACAAAAATTCCTAATAGAATAAATATCAAATGTTTAAAGAAGAAAGAATAATCATTTGTATCTAGTTTATCTGATGCAATAAGGGATGTTGATACTAATGAAAAAAAAAGTCCTGTGGTAAATAATACCAGAATTAATAAAAATATTAATTTATCGATATTTTTCCACCACTCATAATAAATATTAAAAATTTTTCTTTTATATTCCATTTAAATATTTCTTAATTAAATTATCAAAATAATTACCTCTATCCTCAAAATTTTTAAAACTATCAAATGAAGCTGCTGAAGGACTGAATAATATTGTTTGTTCTATAAATTTATTTTTTTTAATAATTTGAATAACTTTTTTAAGTGCGTTTTTAATATTGGAAAAATTTTCAAATCTTACCTTTCCCTTAAGATTTGTGATAAAAAACTTTTTTCTTTTACCATATATAAAAGCTCTAATATTGCTTGAGTATTTTTTAGGTAATTTAAATTTATCACCCTTTTTATGAATGCCTCCAAGTAACCAATAAATATTTTGATTTGATTTTAAAATACTCAAGGATGATGAAAAACTTGTTGATTTAGAATCATTAATGATTGTTAAACCTTTGTTTTTAAAAATTATCTGTTGTCTATATTTTAAACCTTTAAAATTTTTGATTGTTTTAATCATTTTTTCTTTTTTAATTTTAAATTTTTTTGATATTTCTATTGCAAAAGATAAATTCTCTCTATTTGTCTCTGTGGAAAAATATGGGTTATCTAATCTTTTAAAAATAGAATTTTGTTTTTTTGGAACAACTCTTATAACCTTGCTTTTTAATTTTATAGATTTCATCTCTCTATTAATCAAAAAATCATCTTTATTAACAAATGCTGTACAATTTTTATTTTGATTCTTTAATAATTTAAATTTAGCCTGAATATACTTTTTTAAAGTTTTATGTCTCTCAAGATGATCAGGTGACAAATTTAATATTGCAGCATATTTAGATTTAAAAATTTTACTGTAATCTAATTGATAAGATGAAGCTTCTACTACAAAGATTGTTTTTTTTTTAATATTTCTCGCAGATAATATGGGATTTCCTATGTTACCAACTAATTTTACATCTAAGTTTTGATCAGATAAAACTTTAAACATAAGTTGGCAAGTTGTGGACTTTCCGTTAGTACCTGTAATAGTAATACAATGATTTTTATGAAATTCATAAAAAACATCTAAATCTGTATAAATTTTTGAATAATTTTTTTTTAAATATTTTGATAATTTGCAATTTGCAATATCAATTCCAGGGCTAATGATTATTATATCAAATTCAGTTTTAAATATTTCTCTATAATTGATTTGTTTTTGATTTAATTTTGGAATGTTTTTTTGATTGTCGTCAAATATGTATAAATTTGCTCTCTTTTTTAAAAAATTATAAGTTGATATTCCACTTTTACCCAGCCCATAAACTAATATTTTTTTTTTTAAAAAAAAATTTTTAGTTTTTTTCATTATCTTAATTTAAGAGTAGCCAGACCTATCATCGCCAGTATTATTGAAATAATCCAAAATCTAATAACAACTGTTGACTCTGGCCATCCTTTTTTTTCAAAATGATGGTGAATTGGAGCCATTTTAAATATTCTTTTTCCAGTCAATTTAAACGATATAACCTGAACCATTACAGAAACAGCCTCTAAAACAAATAAACCACCTGTAATAGCTAATACTATTTCGTGTTTGGTAATAATTCCAACGGCACCTAATGATCCACCTAAAGATAATGATCCTGTATCACCCATAAAAATTTTTGCTGGTGGTGCGTTGAACCATAAAAAACCCAAACAAGAACCAATTATAGCTCCACAAAAAATTGCAATTTCTCCTGTCCCTTCAATATAAGGAATTTGTAAATAATTTGAAAATACAATATTTCCTGTCACATAACTTATAAATGCAAAACAAGCTGCTACTAAAATCACTGGCACAGTAGCTAAACCATCTAACCCATCTGTGAGATTAACAGCATTAGAAGAACCAATAATTACAAATACTGCAAAAGGAATAAAAAACCATCCAAGATTTATGAATAAATTTTTAAAAAAAGGAAAATATAAATTATTTATTTCATTATACTCTGTATGATAAACGAAAATACTAACCCCTATAACAGCTAGTAAGATTTGTGATATTATCTTAAACCTTGATGAAATACCTGATGAATTACTTTGTTTAATTTTTTTATAATCATCAAAAGCTCCAAGTAATCCAAAAGCAATAGCAATATAGATACAAAATAAAATGTTAATATTTGATAAATCTCCCCAACATAATACTGATATTAGTAATCCAAATAAGATGATTACCCCACCCATTGTCGGGGTACCAATTTTTTTAATAATATGATTCTCAGGCCCATCATCTCTAATAGGATTTAAAATTTTTTGGTTAGAAAAAAATTTAATAAATGGCTCTCCAATAAGTAACACAATGATTAAAGATGTAAAAAAAGATAACCCAGTTCTAAATGTTAAATATTTAAAAATATTTAAAAACCCAAACGTATCAATAAAATTTAGCAAAAACTGATAAAGCATTTAATTCAATCTCCTCAATTTTTTGACTATCGTATTGAAACCTGTCGCATTTGAGGCTTTGACCATTAAATAGTCATTGTCATTTAAATATTCTTTAATTAAGTCAATAATTTCCTTTTCACTTAACAAAATTTTACCTTTCTTAGATTTTGAGAGTTTATCAAAAATAATTTTAACTTTATTCCCTTTTACAAACACTTTGTCTATATTTGTTTTATTAATAATAGGTGTTATTGATTTATGAAGTTTTTTTGAGTGATTTCCAAGTTCCAACATATCTCCAAGTAAAAGATATTTGTTTGAATTTTTAACATTGATTTTATCATAATTTAAAATTGCAGATTTAAGAGATAAAGGATTAGAGTTATAACTTTCATCAATCAAATAAACATTTTTATTTTTAATTCTTATTTTAGAAATATCTCCTCTGCCCATAGGTATTTCAAAATTTAGAAAAAGATTTTTTTTTAATTTAGATATTTCAATATAAATACTCATTACCGATAAAGTAGCCAAAATATTGTATATGTTATTTTCAAAATTATTAGAAATTATAAAATGTTTTTTTATATTTCCCACATTAATATTTATTCTAAAAAATTTTTTCCTTTTCTTTATGCTTGTTAATTTAATATCTGATTTTATGCTTTTTATCCCAAAAGAAATGATTTTAAGATTATTTTTATGAGCTATTTCTTTGTGTAATCCAAAGAAATTATCATCTGCGTTTAAGACAACAAAACCACCCGGTTTTGTATTGCTAATAATCTCTGCTTTAGCCAGGGCAATTTGTTTGATATTTCTAAAATTTTTTGCATGTGCATAATTGATGTTTGTAATTACGCTTACATCTGGTTGTGCTATTTTTGATAAATAATCAATCTCTCCCTTTTTATCCATACCTAATTCCAAAACTCCAAAATCATCATTTGAATTTAAATTAAAAAGGCTCAATGGAACACCAAATTTATTATTATAAGATTTTGGAGAAACACTTACTTTGGAAAATTTTCTTAAAGAATTACCCAATAATTCTTTAAGGGTGGTTTTTCCACAGCTTCCAGTGATAGCAATTAATTTTGTATTGATATTTTTTCTAAAGACTTTTGAAACATCTGTTAAAAATTTAAGTGTATTTTCAACTTTAATTTGCTGTTTTAAATTTAATTTTCTTTGAATTTTATTTACAATGGCTAAAGATGCTTTTTTTTTAAACGACTCATCTACAAATTTATTTCCATCATTTTTCTTTCCTTTAATTGCAAAAAAAATATCATTTTTTTTTACCTCCCTGGAATTAATCTTTGCTTTGTTTATAGATAGAGTAGATGATAATTCTTTATTACCTGAAACCTCTTTAATAATATTCAATTTCAAATCATTTGATAAATCTAAATTTTTTGTTTTAATACCTTTTAGAATTACTTCTTTATCAGAAAAATATATTTTATTATTTCCAACATATTGAAACTTTTCATGCCCTTTTCCTGCAACAAGCAAAATATCGTTTGATTTTAAATTTTCAATTGCCTCTAATATAGCTTTTTTTCTATCAGAAATTTCTACTACATTTTTGTTTTTAATTCCTTTTTTTATATCTTTTCTTATCTTGGAAGGATTTTCTGATCTTGGATTATCATCAGTAAGATAAATCATATCAGCAAAGGTTGATGCAATTTTACCCATTTTTGATCTTTTATTTTTATCTCTATCACCACCACAGCCAAAAATTAAAGAAATTTTTTTACCTAAAAATTGTTCTCTTAAATTTAAAAGACATGTTTTAAGAGCATCTGGTGTGTGCGCATAATCAAGAATTACTTTTGATTGATTTTTAATTTTACCAATTATTTCCAATCTGCCCTCTACAGCCTTAAGTTTTGGAACAACAGCTAAAATTTTATCTAAACTTAAATTGCTTTTTTGTGCAGCTAAAATAGCCATCATAATATTTTTAATCTGTACTTTTCCAACTAAATTAAGATTTACTTTTTTTGTTATTTTATGGTGTTTAATTTTTATAACTTGAGTTACTCCTTTAAAACTATGTGATAGAATTTCCAAATTATTCTTTTTGCCATAAATGGTATTTAATTTTAAATTTTTGTTTGTTGAAATTTTTTTTATTTCTTGAAACTCTGGTATTGTTTTATCAGTTATTATATTGCCCTTTTTTTTAATAAGATTCTTAAATAAATAAAGCTTTGCATTTAGATAGTCCTTGAAATTTTTGTGATAATCTAAATGATCTTGAGAGAGATTTGTGAATATACCAGAATTAAATTTAAGACCGTCTAATCTGTTTTGTTTTAAACCATGACTTGAAGCTTCCATAATAACATTATCTACGTGATTTTTTTTAAGTTTTTTCAATATTTGACTTAATTGAATTGGGTCAATTGTTGTATTTGATAAATTCAAGTTAATCTTTTTTGATTTAACTCCCAATGTTCCTATTGAAGCAACTTTTTTATAATTATATTTTAATATTTGATAGTAAAAATCTGCGATTGAGGATTTGCCATTTGTACCCGTGACTGCAATCAAATTTTTTGGTTTTTTCTCATTTATTCTATATGAGACTTCAGCTAATAGTTTTCTTACATTTTTTGTGTGAATAAATAAAATTCCATTTTTAAATTCTTTGATTTTTTTTTCAGTTACAACAATTTTACAACCCTTTTTAATTGCAGCAGATATAAAATTATTGCCATCAATTTTATTACCTTTAATTGCAAAAAATATATGATCTTTTTTTACTTTGGTGCTGTCAAAAGCAATTCCTGAAAAAAAAGCATTTCTATATTTCTTAGGTGTAGTTGGAATATAATCTTCAAGCAACATAGTTTAATTAACATCACTATATTTTGTGGCTAAAATAGGCCCAATTTTTTCTACAATTTGACCTGTCACTTCAACTGTTGTCCAACCAGCAGTATTAAAAGGTGTTCCTTTATACTTGATGTTAGACCCGTCTCTATAATGATAAATATATTCTTTGTTTGTTTTTGGCTCGTCTAACATAACTGCCAAAACATATTTTGGTTGTGATATTGGAAATATTGATACAAAAGAATTAATTTTCTTTTTTGAATAACTGCCAGCTATACTTTTTTGTGCTGTTCCTGTTTTTCCTCCAATTTCGTAACCATCTACATTTGCCAAAGAGGCTGTACCCTCTTTTGTTGTAACAATTTTCCTAAGAATTGGTAAAATCTTTTTTGATACCTCCTTATCTAAAACTCTTTTTTTATTAATAGATTTTTCTTTTTTCAAAATTAATGTTGGGTGTATATCAAATCCACCATTAGAAATTATTGAATAAGCTTTTGCTATCTGGAGCAATGTAGTTGTTATACCATGACCGAAGGATGCAGTTGCTAATGGACATTTTCCCCAATTGAATTTTATTGGTTTTCCAACTTCTTCAATATCAAAACTAATTTTATTAAGAACTCCGATTTTAGATAAAAACGATTTATACTTTTCCTCTCCAATTTTTTGACCAATTTTTACTGAACCAATATTTCCAGAACGAATTAAAATTTGCTCAGCAGACAAGCTTGGTGGAATATCTTTATCATATTCCCTAATTGGAAAACCTGCACAAGTGAGATTTTTAGGTAAATTTTTGAATTCAGTTTCAGGTTCGATAATTTTTTCATCGAATGCCGCTGCCAGCGTGAACGTTTTAAAAACAGAGCCAAATTCATAAACCCCTTTTGTAGCTCTATTAATAAAATTTAAGTCTGAAATTTTTTGTCTTTTATTGGGGTCAAAATCAGGCAACGAAATTAGTGATAATATCTCACCATTATTAACATCCATTAAAATTGCTGCACTACCCAAAGTATTAAAAACTTTGTTGAATTTAATTAACTCTTCTCTAATCAAAAATTGTATATCTTTATCCACACTTAGCTTTAAAGGTTGCTGATATTGTTTTAAATTTTCGTCTAAAGATTTTTCTAAACCTGATATTCCATTATTATCGTCATCAATTTGTCCAATTATATGACCAAATAAATTCTTTTGTGGGTAGATACGCGTCAGATTATCTCTCGGTTCTATAGATTTGTCTCCAAGCTGCATGATTTTTTCGTATTTATCCTCGGAAATTTTTTTTTCAAAATGAAAAAACTTACCCTTTTCGATTCTTTCTTTAACTTCTCTAAAATCTTTATTTGGAAAAATATACTTTAAATTTATTAACAGTTTTTTTTCATCAATAATTTTGGAAGGACTAATACCTACATCAATTGATTCAACTGTTTTTACAAGATATTTTCCATTTCTATCAACTATGTCTGCTCTATAAAGCTTATTTGTTAATTGTTTGAAATCATTTAAATCATTTAAATCATTTAAATCATTTTTTACTTTTCTTGATCCCAGGTGAATTAAATGAATAGAGTATATTAAACAAATTACAAAAAATACAAAAAAAATGAAAGATATTCTATTAAAAGATATATTTAGATTTGACTTATTTTTTTTATATAAAAAATCATTTTGTTGATCTTCTAAAATGATTCTTGAATCCTGATTATTCATTGTTTAATTTTAATTCTAATATCTCAGAATTTTTGTTGATTATTATAATTTCTTTAATCTTTTTTTTTACCAGTTTATCTTCAAAATATAAATCTTGAAAATTTAATAATTTTTCTGCTGAACTTAAATAATCATATTCCAGTTTAGAATTCTCATAATCTTTTTTTAAACTTCTAATGTTTTCTTTAATTACAAAAATTTCATCATCAATTCTTTTAGTTGAATTTTTTATAATTGCAGTGAATAGGACTAAAATTAAAATTGAAAAAATTGCTAAAAATTTTTTCATAATTTTTTTCCAAAATTTTCAATCTCTATGAGATTCTCAAATTTTTTTAAAATGTCAGTTTCAAAATTATAAAAATCTCTTTTTTTAATAACATATCTCAATTTTGCTGACCTTGAGGGTGGATTTTCTTTAAATTCTTTTTCAGTTGGTATTTTTGGTTTTTTTTCAATAATCTTAAAAAGTGTTTCTGGTTGATCAACCTTAGGGGCATAACGAGATATACTTTTATTTTCTGACAAACTCCTAAAAAAATATTTAACTATTTTATCCTCTAATGAATGGAAGGTAACAACAGCTAATACTCCATCTTTTTTTAAAACTTTTGATGCAGATATTAACCCATAAATGAGTTCGCTTATTTCTTTATTTACAAAAATTCTTAGAGCTTGAAAAACCTTTGTTGCACTGTGCGTTTTAAAGTTTTTTTTTCTTTTTGATTTTTCAATCAATTCTACTAAATTTTGTGTATCAATTTTTTTTACTTTTCTTTCTTTAACAATAATTGATGCAATTTTTTTAGCCTCTTTTTCATCACCAAAAAATTTAAAAATTTTTTCTAATTCTTTTAATTCTAATTTATTTATTGCATCTTTTGCCGAAAAATCATTTAAACCCATTTTCATGTTCAGTTCCCCAATACTATTAAATGACAAACCTTTGTTTGGATCTTTGATCTGTGAATATGAATAACCCAAATCAAAAACCACGCCCTTAATATTTTCATCTTTTAATTTAAGGTTATCTAATTTACTAAATTTTATATTTTTAAATACAAACCTATTTTGAAAATCATTTATTAATTTTTCAGCTTCAATTTTACTTTTGGTATCTCTATCTAAAGCAATTACTTGAGTATTTTTATAACTTAGTATCTTTTTTGAATAACCACCTTGACCAAAAGTGCAGTCAATAAATGTGCCACCATGTTGAGGGGTAATAATGCTTATAATTTCATTAAGCAATACCGGATAATGTTTTGGAGCATCCGATACCATGGTGGCTTCCATTTATTTCTTCGAAGACCATTAATTTTTTTGTCTTCTTAAAAATGCTGGTATTTCTAAATCATCCTCTTCAGAGTCCTCAATTTCTGAACCTAGTAAATCTTCTTGAGAAGAAGTATGATTTTCTGTGTTAAATAAGTCTGGTTCTTCAGTCTCAACTCCAAACTCTTTCAGATCTGCTGAACTTTCTTGTTCACTATTATTTGATCCATCAATAGCCTCTTGAGCAAATGACTGCTCTACTTCATCTGAAGTATTTTCGACAATACTCTGAGCTTCTTGATTTTTAAGCAGTTCTTCATGATACTGATTGTTTACATCACCTACAGACTCGTTAAAATTTTCAGAAACCACCTCATTTTCAAGCTTCAAAGCATTTGCTCCGTGTGAAACAGGAGTTGAATTACTATTTGAAAAATTAAAAGACGTATTCGAACCTAAATTAGAAAAATCAGAATATCCTGGATTTCTATTTTGTATCCTGTGCACCATATTAATAACTGATTTTGTCTCAGGTTGTTGTCCATCTAATGAAGTTGCTACAATTGATACTCTTATTTTACCCTCAAGAGATGGATCTGTAATAGCTCCAATTATAACCTCAGCGTCGGCCTCGACTTCGGATCTTATTTTATTTACTACTTCATCAACTTCAAATAATTTTAGATCTTTGCCACCGGTTATATTAACCAATAATCCTTTTGCACCTTTTAAAGTATAATCATCTATTAAAGGATTGCTAATTGCCATCTCAGTTGCTTTCATAGCTCTCCCCTCGCCTTCAGCTTCTCCAGTTCCCATCATAGCTTTACCCATTGACGCCATTACAGTTTCAACATCGGCAAAATCAAGATTTATTATGCCAGGTCTGACCATTAAATCTGTTACACTTTGAACACCATGCATCAAAACATTATTTGAAAGATTAAATGACTCTTCAAAAGTAGTTTGTTCATTTGCGATCTTAAATAAATTTTGATTAGGAATTACTATTATTGTATCCACATGTTTTCTTAATTCCTCAAGACCAATCTGAGCTCTTCTCATTCTTGATGGACCTTCATATAAAAATGGTAATGTCACAACTCCTACAGTTAGAATATTCAATTCTTTTGCGGCTCTAGCTATTACGTGTGCTGCACCAGTGCCTGTGCCACCACCCATACCAGCAGCTATAAAAACCATGTTTGCACCCTGTAAGACATTTACAATATCGTTTAGAGACTCATCTGCTGCAGCTTGGCCAATATCAATTTTTGCCCCCGCACCTAAGCCTTTTGTTAAATTTAAACCAATTTGAATTTTTGACTTTGCTTTACTGTGCTTCAAATCTTGTGCATCAGTATTCACTGCAATAAATTCTACTCCTTGCATTCCGTTTTCAATCATTTCATTAATAGCATTTCCACCTGCACCACCAACTCCCATTACTAAGAGTCTTGGTTGCAACTCTTTTATTTCTGGTGTTTTAAAGTTAATTGTCATTTTATTATCCCCCGTTATTTATTAAGTTGATGCTCCCATTTAAGGTTAGCACGATTTAAATTTGCTTTTTTTCTTGCATTGACCTTAAATTTTTCAAATATTGATGGTTCCCAGATTTGGAATGTTTTGCCCTGACCAACAAAAACCATGCTACTTTTTATTTTTGCATGTCTAAGTAATTTTGGAGTAAGTGAAATTCTACCCTCACCATCAAACTGTAAATTTATACTTTCAGATAATATCGATGTTGCAAAAAAATCTCTTTTTTCCTCGAAAGGATTTAGAGAGTCAATTGCGCTAGAAATTTTTTCTATTCTATCTTGCGGCCATGCTTCAATTGATTGATTATTAAATGATGGATAACAAACTACACCATTATATCCAAGATTAGATAAATATGATCTAAAACTTGCAGGCACTGACACCCTTCCTTTTTTGTCTAATTTGTTTTCGTAGGTAGATAAAAACATAAACCATAAATTCCTTTATTCCCACATATATGGGAATATTTGGGATAATATGGGTTTTCAAGTTCAGAGTCAACACATACTATTCATGATTTAATTAAAGATTATTGACCACTAAAAGTGAATCAAAACGTGAACATTTTAAAAGACTATTTAAAAAAAGAGACTTGCCAGATAAGCTATAAGCCGGGTTCTGTCATTTAAACCTATCATTTGTCTAGGCTTAAGATCACTCTTAAGCTCAAGCAACTAACCCTGATGACTAGCCAAGGATGGCTTTTAGTTTTTAAACAATGTCATCTCTACTTAGTCTTGCTCTCAGTGGGGTTTTCCAGCGTTCATTGTTACCAATGGAACCGGTGTGCTCTTACCACACCTTTTCACCCTTGCCATGTTATGGCGGTTTATTTTCTGTGGCACTGTCCCTAGGGTTGCCCCTGCCAGGCGTTACCTGGCACTGTATCCTTGTAGAGCCCGGACTTTCCTCTTTAAAATATTTAAAGCGATAAGTCACTTATCTGGCTATTACAATCTACAATTTAATTATCAAATTTCAAGCTGAATTTTTATTTTTTTAAAAGACTTTTG
>Ga0315315_10003955_pt1 | contig 13676 bp, 16 predicted proteins | sample M140m3416metaG_FD_203699 | JGI IMG/M metagenome (GOLD analysis project Ga0315315, IMG submission 203699) | Ammonia-oxidizing marine archaeal communities from Monterey Bay, California, United States - M1 40m 3416 | ecosystem: Environmental > Aquatic > Marine > Intertidal zone | place: USA...
ATACAGAAAAAAAAACTAAAAAATACATTCCTTTATCAAAGAGACAGGATAAACCAGACTCAGCTTTGTGGTTAATCAGACAACATAATATGCTTAAGGACTCACAAATTGCAAAGTTAGTTGGCATAACTAAAAATTCAGTTACTTCAATCAGAAATAAAAGTTATTGGAATTATAACAATTTAAATCCAAAAGATCCTGTTGCATTGAACTTATTTAGTCAAAAAGATCTAATAGAAGCCCTGGAAAAAGCTGAGAGAAGAATAAAAAGAGAAAAAAAAGAAAAAGAAAAAGCAAAAAAAATAAAAGAAATTTCAAACATTGAATAAATTTAATAGACATCAAAATTTTATAGTGATAATCACTCACCTAAAATATTTATGAAAATAGAAGTAAAAGATAATAATATTGAACAAGCATTAAGAGTTCTAAAGAGAAAACTACAAAGAGATGGTTTTTTTAAAGTAATAAAACTAAAAAATACTTACGAAAAACCCTCTGAAAAGAAAAAAAGAATTCTTCAAGAAAATATAAAAAGAGTAAAAAAATTAAATAAACTTAAAAATAGAATTTAAGAATACCGCGGGGTGGAGCAGTCTGGTAGCTCGTCAGGCTCATAACCTGAAGGTCGGCGGTTCAAATCCGTCCCCCGCAACCAAAAATGCAAGATAATAATAAGTACTTATTTCCTCATCCTGAAAATAGTAATGAAAATTTTATTTTCAAAAATCGAAATTTTGAAAATCAAACTAATAAAGATGAAAAGAGAAAAGTTTTAGAATTTTCAGAAAACCAAGAAGGCTGGACTGATGAGCTAACAGAAATAGCTCATTTACATATTGATGCAAATCATCCTATTGATTTTGCTTCAAGGGAAACTTGTATAGAATTTTTAAATCAATTTGACCAAAGTAAAAAAAAGGTAGTTTTAGAGATAGGTTGTTCAAATGGAAACTTGATAAAAAATATTATTAAGTTAAAAAAATATTTTTATATTGGGTCAGACGCAATTAAAAATCGTATATATAAACTTTCTACTGAATATGAAAATGTACCTTTTGTAATTTTTGACTTATTAAAAAATCCATTTAAGAAAAACATATGTGATGTTGTTATAATGTTAAATGTTTTAGAGCACATTAAAGACGATGATAAAGCGTTACTCGAAGTAAATAAAATTTTAAATAATAATGGTATTTTTATACTTGAAGTTCCATCTGGTAGTTTTTTATATGATGAATATGATAGAAAGCTTCTTCACTATAGACGATATAATATGAAAGATATTGAAAAAAAACTTATAAATGCAGGCTTTCAAATAGAAAAAAAAACTCATTTAGGATTTTTAGTCTATCCATTATTTGTTATTGTGAAATTATTTAATAAGTTATTTGAAGATAAAAATATCGTTATAAAACAAGCAAATGCATCAAATAATTTTTTTTTAAAAATTTTATTTAATATTGAAAAAAAATTAAGAAACATTTATCTTCCTTTTGGTATAAGATGCTTTATTTGTGCTAGAAAGATAAAATAAAGTTATGTTTTCAAATTTTAGAAAAAACTTCCCAAAACATATTGCTAAGCTCAACAGTGAAGATCAAAAAATACATAATGATTTTATGAAAGTTTGGCTAAATGAATTAAAAACAAAAGAAAAATTTAATTTAATAGAAAATTTTAATCATAATTATAGTGCCAAGTCTCACTTATTATCCAATCTTAAGAAAAATATTAGCACACTTGAACTTGGATGTGGAATTGGAAATCATATTGACTATGAAGATTTAGAATTCCAAAACTATCATGTTGTCGATATAAGAACTAATGTTCTTAATGAAGTAAAAAAAAAAAATACAAATGTTAAAATATTAAATTTTGATATTCAAAAAAAAATGCCATTTAATGACAATTTTTTTGATAGAATAAATGCAATACATATACTTGAGCATTTACCAAATTTACCATCTTGTATTGATGAAATCTACAGACTCATAAAGAAAGAAGGAATTTTTCAAGTAGTTATTCCATGTGATCCAGGTTTTTTTTACCAAATTTGTAGAAATATTTCAGCAAAAAAAATTTTTGAAAAAAAATATAAAAAAAATTATGATAATTTTATAAAAAGAGAACATATTAATGCTCCTCAAGAAATTATTGGTATTATTGAAGAAAAATTTATGAGAATTGACAGAAAGTTTTTTCCTTTCAAGATTCCCTTTATAGATGTTAATTTATGTATTGGCTTAACTTTTAAAAAAATATAATATTATAAGTTCTTAGTTATGTCTTCTGTCATTTTTTTTGCATCCGCAAATAACATAAGAGTGTTTTCTTTATAAAATAAATCATTATCAATTCCAGCATATCCAGGAGATAAACTTCTCTTTACAAACAATACTGATTTACATTTTTCAACATCTAATACTGGCATTCCATAGATTGGACTTTGTGGATCTGTTTTTGCAACTGGATTCGTTACATCATTTGCTCCAATCACAAATGCAACATCTGCATTAGCGAAGTCGTTGTTAATTTCTTCAAGCTCAAAAACCTCATCATAAGGAACATTAGCTTCAGCTAACAATACGTTCATATGTCCTGGCATTCTTCCAGCAACAGGATGAATTGCATAAGAAACCTTAATGTCATTTTTTTTCAATGTATCAACCATCTCTCTTAAAGCATGTTGTGCTTGAGCTACAGCCATACCATAGCCTGGTACAATTATAACTGATGAGGCATTTTTCATTAAGAAAGCAGCATCATCTGCGTTTCCACTTTTAACAGGTCTTTGCTCCTTATTTTTTTCTCCTACACTTTGTTCGGTAGCCCCAAATCCACCTAAAATAACATTAAAGAATGATCTATTCATTCCTTTGCACATTATGTAAGATAAAATTGCTCCAGACGAACCAACTAATGCACCTGTAATTATTAATGCAGTATTTTCTAATGTAAATCCAATCCCAGCAGCAGCCCAACCAGAATATGAGTTTAACATTGAGATCACTACCGGCATATCTGCTCCCCCAATTGGAATTATTAATAAGAAACCAATTAAAAATGATACAGTTAATAATATCCAAAATAAATTTGAAGATTGGGTAGAACAAAGTAGATAAATTAATAGAATTATTGAAATTAAAATTAAGGCATTTAGCGGATGTTGTCCCTTAAAAGTTATAGGTGAACCTGACATTATTCCTTGAAGTTTTAAAAAAGCAATAATTGAACCTGAAAAAGTTATCGCTCCAACTGCTGCACCAATTGACATTTCAATTAAGCTCCCAAGTTTAATGTTACCTGGAGATCCTAAATTAAAAGCTTCTGGATTTAAAAAAGCAGCTATCGCAACAAATACAGCTGCGAGCCCAACCAAACTATGAAAGCCAGCTACCAATTCTGGCATTGCAGTCATTGGAATTTTATATGCAATAATAGCACCTATTAATCCTCCTATTAAAAGGAATATTAATACAACTCCAAATCCTGTTGAAAAATTACCAATGGATAAAAAGGTAACTGTAATTGCAATAATCATTCCTAAAATACCAAATAAATTTCCTTGTCTGGATGTTTCAGGTGAAGAAAGTCCTCTTAAAGCTAAAATGAATAATACCCCTGAAATTAAATAAAATATGGCTGATAAATTTGCTGATAACATTATTTATCCTTTTTCTTTTTTTTATACATTGCAAGCATTCTCTGTGTTACTAAAAAACCACCAAATATATTAATAGCTGCGAGTGATATTGCTAAAAACCCAAAGATACTTGAAGTATTAAATATAGTATCAGAGTTCCCTGCTAAACCTGCAATAATCGCACCTACAATTATGACAGATGAAATTGCATTGGTAACAGACATTAAAGGTGTATGCAGTGATGGAGTCACACTCCAAACTACATAATATCCAATAAAAATTGAAAGGATAAAAATACTTAATCTGAATATAAAGGGATCTATTTCCATAATTTTATTTTATTAAAGTTTTTTCAATTATTTCGTCTTCTAAATTTATATTAATTTTATTATTTTCTTTATCATATAAATTTGACACAAAATTAAATACATTTTTAGCATATAAATTAGATGCTGAAGTTGGAAGTTTATTTAAAATATTGCTTTCCCCCATTATTTTAACACCATTGCTATCTACAATTTTATCCACTTTAGTAAAAGCCGTGTTTCCACCTTGAATAGCCGCTAAATCATAAATTATTGAACCAGAATTCATATTGCTAATCATATTCTCTTTAATAATTATAGGTGCTTTTTTTCCTGGAATTAAGGCGGTGCAAACAACTATATCAATTTTCTTTAATGTCTCTAATAACAACTCTTCTTGCTTCTTTTTAAAATCATCTGATGCTTCTTTTGCATATCCTCCTTCAGTCTCAAGATTTTCAGCCCCTTCAACTGTTAAAAATTTTCCCCCTAAACTTTCAACCTGTTCTTTAGAAGCCATTCTAACATCTGTTGCAAATACAATTGCGCCCATTCGTTTTGCGGTTGCAATTGCTTGTAGTCCCGCAACTCCTGCACCAACAACTAATACTTTTGCAGCTGGAATGGTACCAGCTGCAGTCATCATCATTGGAATTGCTTTTTCAAAATGAGCGAACGACTCTACTACTGCTTTATAACCTGCAAGATTTGCTTGTGAGGATAGTATATCCATAGACTGAGCTCTTGTTATTCTTGGAAGTAGCTCAAGTGAAAAAGTATTGATATTTTTTTTAACTAAATCTTTTATCTTATCTTTATTATCGTATGGGTTTAATACCCCAATAAATGTTTGATTTTTTTTTAATAAAAAGCTTTTGTCATCATCTAATAAACCTAACTGAACAATAATATCTGCACTAGATATAATTTCTTTTTCATCTTTTGAAATTGATACTCCTAATTTTTTGTACTCTTCATCTTTAATTCCAAGATGACTTCCATAATTTTCGCTTAACGAAACTTCAAGACCAAGGGATATATATTTTTTTGCAATCTCAGGAGTAATTGCTACTCTTTTTTCAATTTTTTGATTTTCTAGAATAGAAATAATTTTCATACACTTTTCTTATAGTAAGAATATTGCCATTAAAACTAAAACACCAATAACTGCAACTGTTCCCCACAACACAAACTTAGTAAAATTATTCCAGGTATTTTTATGGTTTTCATTATCCATAAAAACTACTTCTGTCTTGCTTTAAATTTTGGATTAGTTTTATTAATTACGTAGACACGACCTCTTCTTCTAACTAGTTTAGAATTAAGATCTCTTTTTTTTATTGATTTTAATGAGCTTTTTATTTTCATAATTTTTCACCTTTAATAAACGAAGTTACATAATCTTTCAAATCTATTTTTCCATATTTATTAATTATTTTACGATTATTTGATATTTTGGTTAATGCTGATGCATATCGTTCACCTGATCTAGTTTTTAAATAAGTTATTTTAGTTTTAAACATTTTAGCAAGATCTTGAATAGAGTAAGAGTTTTTGTGACTTATGCTATATTGTAAACATTTATTTTTTTTCCATGCCTCAATGCAAGTATTAATAGTATCATCAATATGAGTAAATCGTCTTGTCTGGGTTCCAGGTTTTACAATAGTTAGTGGTTTGTTTTTTTTATATTGATCTTCAAAAATTCCAACCACAGTCGCCATATCGCCTACTTTAATTTGACCAGGTCCATATACGTTATAAAAATAAATAACTTCAAATTTAAAATTAAACCATTTTCTTAAATTTTCTAACAATTCCAGATTTTTAGATTTTGTAAAAGCATAGGGGGATAAGTTTTTATCATGCCCTTTATTTCCAAGTGAAGCTGAAGTTGCTGAATAAATTAGTTTAATATTATTTTCAAGACAAAACTTAAAAACTGCGTTTGAACCTATAGAATTTGATTTAAAACATTCATCAAACTTTTTAAAACTTTGATAAATTCTTGCAAATTCTCCGAAATGAAAAATTGAATGAATTCGTTTTTTCACATTTTTTAAATGTTTTGAAATATCAATAGTTTCTGTTTTTATGTATTTAATTCTGGTATCTTTAATGTGATTTTTTTTATTACCTGATGAATAATTGTCTAAACTAATAATTTTTTTATTTGTTTTTTTTAAAAGAGATTCAATTAAATTAGAGCCGACAAATCCAGCACCACCAGTAACGATTATGAAATTTTTCATTTTAGAATATGCCTGGCAACGTCCTACTCTTCCGTGTCTTAAGACAAAGTACCATTGGCGCAGAAAGGCTTGACTTCCGAGTTCGGAATGGGATCGGGTATGACCCTTTCGCAATAATTACCAGGCACAATTAAATAAAACACTAATTAAATAAAGTCAAAGATAAAATTAGATTAATTCCATTAAATTTAGTGATAATAAGCAAAAATAATCTAAATCAGTATTTTTATATTGATATAATATTGTATTATTTTCATTATAACTTCGAATAACTTCAAAATGATAAATATACATTCTTTAAATGGTTTATATACTTATTTTAAAATACCACTGCGATATTTAAAATATAAATTTTCTTTACTGCAATATATTAAATTTGGATCCAATAAAATCTCAAATTCTTTAACAAAACTAGGTTGGATGAAAATTGATAACAAAAAAATGGATAATGAAGATAAAAAAATATTTTTTGAAGTAATTAATTTTTATGAAAAATATAAAAATAATTTAAAATCAGTAAAAAAAGAGCTCCATAGCGAGGAGTTTGAATTAAATAACAATGAAAGTAAATATTTTAGATCATCGATTACACACATTTTTGATAAAGATATATTAACTAAATTTGCTAACAATAAATATATTTTATCCAAAATCACAGATTATTTTGGATTTAAACCTGAAGTTTCTCAAATATCTTGTTGGATTGATGAACCATCTAATAGTAAAGAAAGTGTTACTCAATTATTTCACAGAGATCCTGACGATCTAAAAGTAATAAAATTATTTTTGTATTTAAATGATGTAGACGAAAATAATGGTCCTTTTACATATGTAGAAAAGTCTCATTTGTCTCCTTGGAAAATTGCAAATTTATCTGGTAGAGCAAATGATGAGGAAATAAAGAAAATATATCCAAAAAATAATATTATTAAATTCAAAGAACCAAAACATACAATTATTTTAGCTGACACAAAAGGCTATCATAAAGGAACCATTCTTAAAAATAATAAAAGAGTATTATTAAATGTTGTGTATGTTAGTAAACTTTCATATACACTAAAAAACAAAATTAATTTTTATTAAAAATATACATGAAAAAATTATTTAAAAACCAGTTTGGTAAATACTTTCCGTTACCAGAAAATAATTATGTGTCTGATTTAAGTGCGAAATATCACGATTATTTTAAAGAAAAATCATACTTTCAAAACATTTGTAAAAATTTAAATTTGGATCATCTATTTACTATGTTTAAAACTGACAAGGCTCAAATATACTATAGAGTTGTTTATTCAAATAAACAGAAAAGATTTGTTAGATCCATCGTTGAAGGTCATAATTATGGTGGAATTTATGAAAAAATTTTTAGAAAAAATAGAAAAAAAATAAAAAAAATAATTGAAATAGGAAGTTTAGAGGGAGGAAGCACCGCTGCATTTCATTTTTATTTTTATAACGCTACAATAAATTGTTTAGATATTAATTTTGATAGACACAAGATAGTATCTAACAGAATTACTAAAAATTATGTAGACCAATCTAATCAAGAACAACTAAAATCATTTATTAATAAAAAATTAAGTAAAAATGATTTAGATATAGTAATTGATGATGGGTCTCATAAGGCAAATGACGTATTGATTACATTTGAAAATCTTTTTCCTAAAATTAAAAAAGGTGGCTGGTATGTAATTGAAGATCTATCAAAAAGTTGGAGCAAAGATGTATTTAAAGTTATAAATGATAAAAAGAATAATATCTTACCAAAGAAAGTTGTTGATAGAATGGGAAAAATTGTTTTTAAAAAAAGTGAAAAAAGTTGGTCTAAACATATCAAAAAAAATTATATTTATTTTATTCAAAAAAAATAATTTTAATAATAAGACTTTGTCAGTACAGATTTAATAAATTTTTCATTAATTGGCATTATAAAATTATCTGATCTTCCTGGGGTTTGCATTTGATTAATAAGTGCAAAGATATTTCTAAAATTACCAATTAATTTCTTATTTTTATTTTTTACCTTAAGTTTTTTAAATATTCTTGATATTTGTTTAATTAGTTCTTTATTTGACTTTAAATTTAAAAATTTAATTATCTTATTAAAGAAATTTTTATTTTTCTTATCTATATGCTTCATAATTGCCAACATACTAAATGCACAAGCTAAACCATGCGGTACTTTAAAATAAGCAGTTAAAGGATAGGATATTGAATGACATATACTTGTCCTTGTTTTACTTATACATAAACCTGCTAACAAGCTTGCTTTGCTTAAATTATATCTTGCTTTTTTATTATTTAAATTTTCACTAATCATATCAAGGCCTTTTAAAGATAATTTTATTGCCCTATATGCAATAATAGATGTCTTAAAATTATAATTTTTATTCCATAAAGACTCGAAAGCTTGGTTTAATGCATCTAGGCCAGAGTTTTGAGTTGGTTCAGATGGTAAATGATAAGTTAATTCTGGATCTACAATTGCTAATTTTGGAAATAATTTTTTATGATTTAAAGATAATTTCTTTTTTTTTGCGGTGTCCCACACTGTTGCATAAGGTGTTACTTCACTTCCTGTTCCGGCTGTAGTTGGTATAGCTATCAAATTGTTTTTAAAATGTTCTGTTAATTTATTTATGTTTTCAATTATATAATTAACCTTATAATTTTTATTTAGAGAAAACATTAAACTAATCACTTTAGATGTATCTAAAACACTCCCACCACCACAGCCTATTATAAAATCAAATTTTCTATTTCTAGATTTTCTGTTTATTTTTTCTAAATATCTAACTGATGGATTTGATTTTACATCATCAATCCAAAAAATATTTTTTCTTATTTTATGTTTCTTCAGTTTAGTAGTTAAAAAAAGTTTTCCTCTTTTAGAGCAAATGATTAATACTTTTTTATTTTTTATCAAAGAGAACAATCTTTTTAATTCTCCTTCGCCAAATATAATTTTTGTTGAATTAATTAAATTTTTAATCATTTAACTTAAGTCTTTTATAAATCTCAATTTGTTATCAACTGGTTTTTCTTTTGGTCTACCAACATCTTTTCTTGCAAAAGAATTTACTTGTATTTCTATAAATACAGGGGTTTTTTTAATTTTATTTAGAGATTTAAACATTTTTTGAATTTGTTCTTTTGATTTCAGTGGTCCATAAATTTTTTTATAGCCACATGCTTTTGCAATTTCACAAAAATTTGTAGTATTTGCGGTTGTAGGTTGTCCACCAACAGACTCGTGAACTTTATTGTTAAGCATTATGTGAAAAAAATTGTTTAATTTAATACTCCCTATTGTTGATGCACCCCCCATATGCATTAAAAAAGCCCCATCACCATCTAAACATACTATTTTTTTTTTGGATTTTAATGCTATTCCAAGTGCTATTTGAGAAGAATGCCCCATAGAACCAACAGTTAAGAAATCTTTACATTTTTTTTCAATTTTTATTTTTCTAGCCTCATATAACTCCCTTGAAATCATTCCTGTAGAAGAAATAATTCTAAAATTATCATTCAAATTGTCTATTAAAATTTTTATGGCTTGCTCACGTGTAATTAGTTTTTTATCAATTTTTTTAGTATTATTATATTTTTCAAATGTGTTTTTTTTTACAACTAAAAAGACTGGTTGATTCTCTTTTTTTGAAATCTTAATTAAATTTTTTATTTTCAAATAATCATTTTTTTTTCCATCAATTATTCTATATTTTTTTTTCAATGTTTTAATTAAGTCTATTGTAATTTTTCCTTGTGTCATGTGCTGAGGCTCATCTTTCTTATTTGGCTCACCTCTCCATCCAACCATTATCAGCATTGGAATACTGTAAACATTTTTATCTGTTAAAGATAATAAGGGATTAATTAAATTTCCAATACCTGAGTTTTGTAAATAAACAAAAGGAATTTTATTAGTGGCTAAATGATAGCCGGTAGCAAGAGATAATGCAGTACCTTCATTAGCAGTAATTATATGATTATTTTTAGATATATTTTTTGAAATAAAATAACAAAAATCTTTAAGTAAAGAGTCTGGAACCCCAGTATAAAAATTAATATTATTACTCTTTAAAATTTCATAAAATTTTTTTGAAGAAAGCATAATTATTTTGTGCCAGGAATTAGTTCCAATATTTCCTTGATGCTTAATAATTTTTTTTCTGCTTCCAAAGATCTTTTGTTTTTCAAAATACTTTTAGCTGTTTTTACCATATTTGGATAAACACTTCTCATCAAATGATTTGCATAAATAATTATATTTGCTCCAGCTTTAATTAGGTCCTTCTCTTTAACTTGGCTGTAACTTGATGGAACAACAACTAAGGGTTTTCTATTTTTTAATCTATTATAAATTTTACAAAATTCAAAAATTTCAGAGGGATCTCTCTTTTTGCTATGTATCATTATTCCGTCTGCACCAGCATTTATGTAAGCTTTTGCTCTTTTAACTGCATCGCCTATACCCTTGTTCATTATTAAACTTTCTAATCTAGCAATTATCATAAACTCATTTGTAGATTTTGCTTTTTTTCCAGCTTTAATTTTTTTAGCAAAAGAATTAATTGAGTCTAATTGTTGAAAAACTTCAGTACCAAATAGTGAATTTTTTTTTAGACCTTTCTTATCTTCAATTATCACGGCTGATACTCCAAGTCTCTCCAGGGTTTTAACAGTAAAAACAAAATGTTCAGTTTTACCTCCGGTGTCACCATCGTAAATTATTGGTTTAGTAGTTACTTCTAACACTTCATTTAAGAGTTGAAGTCTTTCAGTTAAATCTACTGCTTCAATATCTGGTTTGCCTTTAGCAGTTGAATTTGTAAGAGAACTACCCCACATGCCATCAAACTCCTCTATTTTGCCATTAATTTTAACTTTTGTGTTTTCAATTATTAGTCCACTTAAACCATTATGAATATCTAAAAATCTCACAAAGCCTCTCATTTCTAAATACCTTTTAAGTGATTTTCTTCTTATGTCTGGAGTAGTTCCTAACGTTTTTATTATATCGTTTATTTTAGAACTAGAGATACCCTCAGTATATTTCGGTTCAATCAATTTTCCATTCCAAATTTTAAGTGTATCAACTACTTTTTTTCTTATATTTTTTTGTATTCCTTTTTTCCAATCATCTCCATGAACTACGAAATCTGGTTTTAATAATTTCAGATTTTTTGTGTAATCTAAGCTTTCTTGTGGCATAACACTATCCACGGCTTTAAGGTTTTTTGCGATATTTAATCTTTCTTTAAAATCTAAAATTGGTGGTTTTTTATATGAACATATTGCTCTATCAGTTAATAATCCAACTGTAACCTTTCCATATTTTTTGGCGATATTTAAAATGTTTAAATGTCCTCTATGAATCAAGTCTACAGCTAAAGCAACATAAACTTTTTTTTGATTATTTTTCATTTACAATTTTTAATACTTCCTTGTAAATTTGTTGTTATTAGGTTTATTTTTAATTTGATTGTCGATCCAATCATACGTTTTTTTTAATCCATCTTTAAGAGCTACTTTACAGTCCCATCCTAGTTTTTGTCTTATAAGATCGTTATTACTTGATCTTCCTCTTACCCCCTTTGGTTTATCTAGTAAATTTTTTCGCTTAACTCTAAATTTTGATATATCCTCTATTATGTCGATCATTTGATTTATTGATACTTGTTCTTCTGATCCTATGTTCAAAACATCGATACAATCACTTTCAAACAACTTTTTTGTACCCTCTATACAATCATCAATAAACATAAAACTTCTTGTTTGTTCACCATCTCCCCAAACTTCAATAAGTTTATCATTATTGACTTTTGCTTGAATTATTTTTCTGCACAAAGCTGCTGGCGCTTTTTCTCTACCACCATCATAAGTTCCGAGGGGACCATAAACATTATGGTATCTAGCTACTCTAGTTTCTAGACCAAAATCTTCAGAGAAATGTCTACACATTCTCTCACTAAATAATTTTTCCCATCCATATCCATCTTCAGGCATTGCAGGATAAGCATCTGACTCTTTGAGAGCAGGTATAAAAGTATTTTTTTGTTTATCGGCATTATAAACACAGGCACTTGATGAAAAAAAATATTTTTTTACTTTATTTTCTAAAGATGCTCTCAATAAATTTGTATTTATTAGAACGGACAACATGCACTCAGCTTTGTTATTTTCAATAAAGCCCATCCCTCCCATGTTGCATGCCATATTATAAATATAATCAACAGAATTTGACACTTTTAAACAATTTTCAAATTCCTTTAAATCTAATGAAAAATTCTCTGCTTCATCAAATAATTGAAACCAATATTCTTTTGGTTTTACGTCTGCTGCAATAACTTGGTGCCCCTCATTCAGTAAATTTGATACTAAATGACCACCAATAAAACCTCCTGCTCCACAAATTAAATATTTAGACATAATTTTATATAGCTTATAATTTTATATATTAAAACTTTTTTTTTAAATTAATTGAATTGATTTAATTTTTTTAATAGAAATAAGAATACCATAAATATTTCCAAAAAATCTATTTATTGATTTTAAATTAAAAAAAATCAAACCTGTTCCTAAAGACTGCAATGATCTAAATAGAGAGCCAATTAAAAAATAACTATAATCAAGAGAATTTTTTTTAACAAATAAATACCGGTTATATATTTCAATTTTTCCAAATGTAAAACCATGTCTTTTCGAAATCAAAGGACTCTTATATTTTGCTTTATAAACTACTTTTAAATTCTTATTTTTTTTTTTTAATTTATATGAAAAATCCAAATCCTCTAAATATGAATATTGACCAAACTTTTCTTCAAACCAAATATTTTTCAAATCCTTTTTATAATAAACGACTGCTTGAGTTGATAACCAATCTGCATATATATCTTTTTCTAAATTTATAATTTTTGTGTGCCATCCACTTTTAGTTACAATTCCAGGTTTGTCAGAATAAATATTTAACAATTTAAATATATTATTTTTTTTAAACTTATCAGATAATTGATTTTTATTTTTTGAAGTAACATTAAAAGAAAATCCAACAGTATGTTTTGTTTCATTTTCAATTGATTTATCCATACAAGAGAATGCATTCTTAAAAAAATATATATCATCATCTAAAAACATCACAAATTTAGATTTTTTATTTGTGTTTTTTAATCCTAAATTTCTTTGTCTTGAAGATGAGGGCTTGCTAAAAATTAATTTTATATTTTTGTATTTTTTAACAGTATTTGTTAATTTTTTTTTTTGAATTTTATCTGAGCTGTCAACTATTATTATCTCTTTAAAATAAATTAAGTTTCTTTGAAAATATCTTAAATTCCTAATGATTTGATTAAACCTATTTCTTGTAGGAATTATCAAGGTAGTTTTGCGTGTAAACATTTGGTTATTTTTCAAATAATGAGATAAAGATTATCTTTATAAATTTTAAAATATATGATTTATAACCAAAAC
>Ga0315315_10003958_pt1 | contig 13674 bp, 15 predicted proteins | sample M140m3416metaG_FD_203699 | JGI IMG/M metagenome (GOLD analysis project Ga0315315, IMG submission 203699) | Ammonia-oxidizing marine archaeal communities from Monterey Bay, California, United States - M1 40m 3416 | ecosystem: Environmental > Aquatic > Marine > Intertidal zone | place: USA...
TTTTCGATATTGTTTTTACGGGGACCTACGGTAATTGGCAAACGGAGGTCCTTGCAAATTACTTGTACCGCACGCTTTTCGTAGACCTCGACTCCGGCGTTGGGTCGGCCTCTGTGATCATCCTTTTGCTCATAACACTGCCGATTATGATATATAATGTGTATAGAAACCGCTAAGAAATAGGGAAGATTGAATATGGATGGGATAGTAAAAAATAATTCATCTCTCAGCAAATGGATCGTGCACATTACAGTCGCTTTGCTTGTCACAGTATGGGTGGCTCCGACGCTGGGTCTGTTTGTCTCTTCCTTACGAACCAATGCCCAAATCAGCGTTTCACCGTGGTGGTTATCGGTCTTTCCATTAAATATTAACGAAATACAACGGGCCGCCGATCCAGACGAATTTCGCAAGGCTGACGGTGATGTATTTATAGTCTCGGGCAATCTGTTTGGTGAGGAGTCTGCAAAGGAAATTATCGTTTGGGGCACCTCGTCACGGGCAATTGATGCTTATGTTCCTGGTGATATGGCCGACCTAGGAGATGGCGAAAGCATCACAGTTCAGGCTAACGGTGACTATGTCTGGCGCGGCAACGATGAACAGTTGAGCGGTCGCGGGCAACGCGTATTAGTAACAACAAGAGGGCCGCCCGAATTTACATTCGAAAATTACCGCTGGATGCTGTTTGCCAAAGAAAACACCGAGGGTGTCGCGAAGGCCTTCATCAACACGCTGACCGTGGCCATTCCCTCGACGATTATACCAATCGCGTTGGCCGCATTTGCAGCATATGCGCTCGCCTGGATGAAATTCCGAGGCAATGCATTGTTGATCACAGCTGTCGTCGTAGGCCTTGCCCTTCCGCCACAAATTATCTTAATTCCTATATTGAAGCTGCATTTATCCATCGGTATCGGCAAGAGCTATCTGGGCATGTGGCTTGTCCACTCCGCGTTCACACTGCCGTTCGCGATCTTTCTTTTGCACAACTACATGGCCGGCATACCGCGCGAAATTATCGAAAATGCAAGGCTCGACGGTGCGACTGATTTCCAGATTTTTATTAAAATCATTCTGCCGCTCTGCACTCCGGCTCTCGCTTCGTGGGCGATCATCCAGTTTCTGTGGACATATAACGATCTTCTAGGGCCTATGGTGTTTCTGCAAAACAACACCGGTGACAACATGGTCCTAACACAAAAACTCACCAAATTATTTGGAATGTATTCTGAACGCTGGGACCTCATTGCGACGTCGACCTTCATTTCTATGGCGGTGCCGTTGGTCGTCTTCTTGCTTATGCAACGACATTTCGCGCGTGGCTTGCTGGCTGGGTCGATCAAAGGATGACCGATAAAAGAATTGAGAAAAGAGTGTTGCGACACATGGCGTTCACGGGCTGGGCCCGGCAGACGCACCGGATCGTAAACAAACAGGGAGGCCCTATTGACTGAAATAAAACTGACCAATGTCGAAAAAATTTTTGGAGGATCTGACAAAGTCCTCGAGGAAATCAATCTAGAAATAGAAAGTGGTGAACTGATCGTTTTGCTCGGGCCGTCGGGCTGTGGAAAGTCAACTCTATTGCGGATGATTGCAGGCCTTGAGACCATAACGTCGGGGACGCTGGAGATCGAGGGGCAAGTCGTCAATGATGTACCAGGGGCCCAGCGTAGTATCGCGATGGTGTTTCAATCCTATGGATTGTATCCGCACATGACTGTACGGAAGAACATGAGCTTTGCCCTCGAACTCGCCAAGAAACCGCGCGAAGAAATTAATGCCGCTGTCACACAGGCTGCGCGGCTACTACAGATGGAACCTTACCTGGACCGGCTGCCCAAGACGCTCTCTGGCGGCCAGCGCCAACGGGTTGCTATTGGCCGGGCGATTGTGCGGGCTCCTAAGGTTTATCTATTCGATGAGCCGCTCTCAAATTTGGATGCCGCCCTGCGGGTGGCCACTCGAATTGAAATTAGTGAACTCAAGGAATCGATGCCCGGAAGTACCATGATTTATGTGACGCATGATCAGGTGGAGGCCATGACTCTGGCGAACCGTATCGTGTTGCTTACACCTGAGGGTCGCATTGGTCAGGTTGGCAAACCGTTGGAACTATATACCCGGCCCAAAAGCGAGTATGTCGCCCAATTCATCGGCTCGCCTGCCATGAACCTGCTTCCCGGCGAAATCGTCGGCACAGGGGAGAAAACCACCATTAGGCTGGAAACAGGCAGGGTTGCCGTTTCGTCAACCCCAACTCGAGGTTCGGAGGAAGGCCTGAAGGTCAATATTGGGGTTCGGCCGGAGGATTGGGTGGAAACCACCGATGACTATATTTTTGAGGGCAAAGTGAAAATCACCGAGGAATTGGGTGATATGACTCTGCTACATTTTGGCCGGGCGCAGGGTAAGGATACCGTGCTCGCAAAGCTGCCGGGCATTCACCCCGGGTTGCAAGGCAATACGGTCAAGCTGACCGCCGAGCCACCCAAAGTTCAAGTCTTTCACAAGGGCGTTTCCCTTCATTACCGCTAGATAAATCGCAAAGTAAAAATCACAAAAGGAGACACGAACTGAAAGAAGATTACAAAATTCTGGTTGGCGTCGTATGCCAGGGACCGAACATAGACGCCAGCGGTGGTAATTCCTGGCATAAGCTACAAAAGGAGTTTGGCGAAGTCCGTTCAGTGGCCTTGCTTCTCAAGATCAACGATGGAGGAAAACTATGAGGCTGAAAGACAAGGTCGCTTTTATCAGCGGAGGAGCCAGGGGCATAGGCGAAGCGATGGCCAAGTTGTTTGCTAAGGAAGGGGCCAAAGTGGTCATCGGAGACGTGCTTGAAGAAGAAGGACATAAAACCAAAACCGAAATTAATGAAACTGGCGGTGAGTGTCTCTTCCTTAGGTTGGATGTCACCAGCGAGGCTGAGTGGCAGCAGGCCGTGGCGGCTACCCTCGCCCGTTTCAGTAAACTGGATGTTCTGGTGAACAACGCCGGAATTGGCGGCACGGGAAAAGTAGAAGACACCACGGTGGAAGAATGGGACCGGGTAATGGAGGTCAATGTAAAAGGAGTGTTTCTGGGAACCAAAGCTGCTATACCCGAGTTGCGTCGGTCCGGCGGTGGTTCAATCATCAACATATCATCCCAGGTGGGTTTGGTGGGTACCGAAACCGCCAGTCCTCAATATCAGGCGTCTAAGGGTGCAGTGCGGATGCTCACTAAAGCCACCGCTATTCAATACGCCGGCGACCACATTCGGGTCAACTCAGTGCATCCAGGCCCCATTAGCACGCCGATGCTCGCCCCGTCCCTCGATAAGGAAATGGATCAACTGTTGCTATCCCGCATCCCTTTAAAAAAATTCGGTGAGCCCGATAATGTGGCTTTCGGAGTTCTTTTACTGGCCTCGGATGAATCATGCTTCATGACTGGAAGCGAAATTGTAATCGATGGGGGGTACACCGCCTGGTAGGCCACAACAAGCCTGTTATTAGGAGAGGAAACGAACATGTTAAACTTGACCAAAGAACAGATCTATCGGATATGCGATGTGGTGATGCAGGCGGGAGGAGCCTCTCCTGGCCACGCTGGTATTGTAGCGGATCACTTAGTCAATGCCAATCTTGCGGGATATGATTCCCACGGCCTCATTCGATTATCCCAGTATATGACAGAAATAAAGGAAGGTTTGGTCGATCCAAAGGCAGAGCCGGAAGTCGTTGGCAATCATGGAGGGATCCTCCAGGTCGATGGCCATGGTACCTTCGGCCAGGTCGTTGCAAAACAAGCGACTAAAATGGCGATAGAGAAGGCACGAGATTATGGTATCAGCGTGGTGGGCATGGGAAATCACACACATACGGGTCGAATTGGAGCCTACCCTGAAATGGCTGCAGAGGCCGGTATGGCTGCCATCATGCTTCACGGCTGGATCGGTGGACCGTTCGCCAAGCAAGTTCCTTTCGGAGGACGTGAAGCTCGGCTCGGTTCGAACCCTTTAGCGATGGCCTTTCCTCAAACCGAAGGCGCCTCAATCCTGCTAGATATTTCGAGCACTATAACGTCTGAGGGGACGCTACGGATATATCGCAACAAGGGACAGGATCTTCCCGATTCCTGGGTCATGGATAAGCATGGGGTCCCCAGTAGAAATCCCAATGATTTCTTCGATGGAGGTGCTAGTTTACCTGTTGGCGGCATGCTAGGAGGCCATAAGGGATTTGGGCTCGCGTTAATGGCGGGGCTTTTTGGCGGACTTCTTGGTCAGATATCTTCTGCTGCTGTAGCGCATGCCAGATGGAATGGGTCCACATTATTCGTTATCGACATAGGCCAAATGGCGCCTCAGAAAAACATTCAGGCCGAGGTCCAGCAGATAAAGAAATATATCAAAGATACTCCCCTGATGGAAGGATCAAGCGGGGTGTTCCTTCCGGGGGAAAGATCCGCAAGTATGCGCCAACAGCGATTGGCCGAGGGCATCCCGGTGGATTCTGTCGTGTGGACTCAGGTCGAAGCCCTCTTCGACCAATACGGAGTCCGTGACGAATTGGGCGGTTTCCTCCCTGCTGTCTGAATCCACTGGGATCACTATGATGAACTGGAGAACAGTATGAATAAAATTCTGGATGCTGAAAAACGGGAAGAGCTTCATTTTAAATCATTACTGGAGGTATCAACCCTCGTCAGGAACCGGTGCATTTCCTCCGTCGAGCTGACGGAATCTCTCCTGAGGCGCATTGAATCCCTAGATGGGAGGCAAAAAAGTTACGCTACTGTGATGGCCGACCATGCTCTGGCTGCAGCAGAGCGAGCAGATAAAGAGCTGACGAACCAAAAGTATCGTGGGCCTCTTCACGGGATCCCAATCGCGGTGAAAGATGTGTTTTTTACCAGAGATGTGCGAACGATGGGAGGGACGGCGGTACTAGCCGATCATATTCCCAATGAGGATGCGACTGTTGTAAAACGGCTGGCAGAAGCCGGGGCGGTTTTGATGGGGAAGCTCAATCTGCCGGAAGGCGCCATGGCAGGATATAATCCTCTATTTGATATCCCGTTGAATCCTTGGAACCCGGGTGTGTGGTCAGGGGCTTCTTCCAGTGGATCAGGGGTCGCTACTGCGGCAGGATTGGCCTATGGAACTTTAGGCAGCGACACTGGCGGATCCATCCGCTTTCCGGCGGCTTGCTGTGGGGTCGTAGGTTTGAAACCGACCTGGGGTAGAGTCAGCCGCTATGGCGTCCTGGCCTTAGCCGAATCAATGGACCATGTTGGTCCGATTACCCGCAGAACCGCCGACGCAGCCGTGATACTCCAGGCCATTGCTGGCCATGATTCCAAAGATCCGACCTCGCTTCCTGTCCCTGTACCGGACATGTTAAAACATCTAGAAGTAGGCGTAAAAGGGGTACGGATCGGATTTGATGAACAGGCAACGGTGCAACACACTGATGGGGAGACGGCTCAAGCTGTCGAAGCTGGTGTGCGGGTTTTGGAGCAACTTGGTGCTGAAGTGATAGAAATTCAGTTACCCGATCTGGATGAGTTTCTACCGGCCTGGCCCATCCTCTGCTCTGCCGAAGCAGTCTTGGCGCATGAATCGAACTATCCTTGCAGGCGGGAGGAGTACGCGCCCTATTTTCGCCAATGGCTAGATATGGGAGCCAAGGTGAGTGGCGCGGAGTATGCCAGGGCTAATAACTTGCGGGCAAATTGCAACGGGCGGTTTAGAGAAATTTTTGAGACTATTGATGTGTTGGCTTGCCCCTCGATGACGGGCCCTCCCTGGCCCGTAACCCGGAAAGAGTCATATGGCGGCTTGCCCCGTGATCCTTCCGTACAAAGATTTACTATTCCCTTCGACTTCAACGGTAATCCAACCCTCTCGGTACCATGTGGAATCAATCAAGACGGTTTGCCCTTGTCCCTCCAATTCGTCGGACATCCACTTAAAGAGCCTCTCCTGTGCCAGGTCGGTCATGCTTACGAACAGGCAACGGAATGGCATATACTGCAACCAAATTTAGAAGGGATAGCTAAATGATAACCAAATTGTATCTGAACGGTGCCTGGATCGATGGCGACGAAGATGTCACTGATTGGGCTAGGATAGAAAGTCAGAAAATAGGGAAATGAAGCAATGAAAAAACTCCTTAATAACCCGAATGACTACGCTGACGAAACGCTTGAGGGTATGTGCCTGGCCTTCCCCAATCATTATGCTCGTTCGGGCGAAACGGGTCGGGTAATCACCAGACAGGGCGCGGGCGAGCAGGGCAAAGTTGGAATTGTCACAGGAGGCGGGTCGGGGCACCTTCCGGTTTTTGCTGGATATTGTGGTTCAGGGATGATTGATGCCTGCGCCGTCGGAAATGTCTTTGCCGGCCCGAGTGTTGCAGATTGTATGGATGCAATCAAAGCGGCGGACGGCGGAGTTGGAGTGTTGCGGCTATACGGAAACTACGGTGGCGACCGGATGAATTTCGACATGGCTGGCGAAATGCTAGAACTTGAGGGGATTGAAACAACTACGGTTCTTACTGCGGATGATGTTGCAAGCGCTGGTCCTGAAGAGGCCGAAAAGCGACGCGGAGTAGCAGGAACGGTCTATGCATTCAAGATCGCAGGTGCCGCCGCCAAGGCCGGAGCTAATCTGGCTGAGGTGACGGCGATTGCTCAAAAGGCGGCCGACTCTTGCCGAACAATCGGCGTTGCGTTGACCCCTTGCACCGTCCCCGAAGCCGGTAAACCCACCTTCGAAATCGGCGAAGACGAAATTGAAATGGGCATGGGCATTCACGGAGAGCCAGGGATTTGGCGTGGGGCGCTGGCATCTGCTGACGAAATCGCCCAGGAAATGACCGAGCGGGTCGCGACCGAACTGGATCTCCAAGCGGGCGACAGGGTCTCTGTGCTGGTCAACAGTTTGGGCGCTACGCCACACGAGGAATTGTTTATTCTTTATCGCGTCGTGGCCAGATTCCTGGCTGAACAAAATGTTTCAATTGTCACGCCCTTGGTCGGTCGGTTTGCGACCTCAATGGAAATGACAGGTGCATCGATTTCAATGTTAAAACTTGATGACGAGCTTGAGGGATTTCTCAACGCGCCAACTGATTGTCCGTTTTGGTCCCCCGCATGAGCTATTCATCGGAAGAAGTTCGTGTCTGGCTGAGCAAGTGCGCAACCCGGATGATTGCGTCTTCCGCTGAACTCAACGCGCTGGACGCAAAACTTGGCGACGGCGATTTGGGCGCCACACTGGAAAAATGTGGTGAGTTGCTGCAGGTCGCCTTGACGGATCACCGCGACACACCTAGCGATCATTTCAAAGCATGTGCGATGGCTTGCTCCCGCGCGTCAGGTTCTAGCTTCGGGACTCTCATGGCCGTGGCTTTCATGACGATAGCAAAAGAGACAGTCGGTCATGACAAAATCGAAGCCTGTGAGGTCGTCGACTACATTGACACAGTTAACAAGGCGCTTTTGTCCCGCGGTCGCAGCAACCTTGGAGATAAAACGGCATTGGATTCTCTGGAGGCCATTCGCGCAGAGATTGCGGCGAGAGGTGTTTCAACCAATTTGCACGAGATAGCTCACCAAGCTGCAGTCAAAGCCATAAAGGATTTCCGAGGTCTGCCTAACAAGATCGGCCGCGCACGCATGTTTGCAGACAAATCGATAGGTCTGGAGGATCCAGGGATGGTTGCCGTATTGCGAATTATTGGTCCATTAGATGACTGACTGGGCTGTGTCGGAGTAAACCACCTTGCCCGACAGCGCTGTGAAAATTAGCTAATCAGCTATGCCTAATCAAATTTCGTTCCGCTATTTCAAAACCAGTCCTGAGATCATCCAGCTTGCAGTTATGCTGCATGTTAGGTTTCCACTAAGTATACCCCCTCGCACAACGCCCTATAATTTGTTATAATATAACACTCATATAGGGGTGTTCAAAATGATAGCAAAAGGTAACGTCACGATCGGCCTAGAAACGCGTTTCGGGCCTGATTGGCCCGGTGTCCGATGCGGTGCACGAACTAAATCTGGAGGTGAATGTCAGCGTCCAGCGGTGAAGCGAACTGGCCGCTGCAGTCGACACGGCGGCAAAAGCACTGGGCCTCGAACCCAAGCTGGCCGTGATAAAATTGCTGCTTTGCATACTACGCATGGAAGACGCACAAAGGAAAAACGCGAGGCCGCTAAGAAGCGCGCCGAGGTGGGCCGCAAAGTACGCGCAGAGATAAAGCAGATCGAAGCAAGTTTGATTGAGAAAGGTGTCCTGGAGCGTAACTGGCGCAAAGACTGGAATCTATAACCAACGTCCAAGGCCCATGGACCTAAGAGCGGGGGTTACTGTGCCAAATCCGAATGATAGTAACCAAAAGATAATATGGGGGTACCCCCTAAAAAAGGCCCGTGGTTCTTGGTCAACGGGCCTAAAGTATTAGCTCGACAAATTCATTCGGGTGTAATTTCATTTGGGTTTTTGCCTTTGTGAAGCACGGCAGTGCGGCCCTCACGCCTTTCAACCCAGTACTCTTTGCACCGCTGATCAATCTTTTTAAGAACCCTGGGTCGCTGATCTTTACTATTGATCCCTGCACAGTCCCAAATCTTAAGCGAAAGTTCCAAAGATTTGAGTGCCGGCGTTGCCATTTTCATGAATGCCTCGGCGACCAAGATAAGTCTCGATGTTGGATCGGGGATGTTGTGCTTGATCCACCCAAATGTAACCGGTCCCTTGAGGAACATAGCATCCCGTTTTGCGCGCTGAGCGGCTTTCATATTACCCATAGTAATACCCTATATTTATATTAAAGGAGAATAATAAGGATATAGATACGGTGCCGCGGAACGCGCGTAGGTGTCCCGCGGAAACCGCGTCGGTCTACCCTCAAGTCTGAGCTAGGAGGCCCATGATTTGGTCCCACATTTCTTGACCATGCTCGTCCATATAGCGATCTGGATACCGAATAATATCCGCATCGACCCTGCAAACTTTTCCGTCGCCCAGGACAGCCTCACTTGCTTCCGGCATGCATTCTTTTAGTCTGACGACCTCTGAGTCTATCTGATCCAAAGGCGCCTCAATCAAGAGGGCGTCGTGTATCGGCGCACAGAGTTTAATGCCGCGCTCCACTGCAAGAATGCACGCAATGCGCATCATTTCTGCACCATGGGCTTGCATCGGCCAATTCAAAAACGTGTTCGCTTTAACATCACCGGATGTTACTCGAATTGGCCACCCGAAACAGGTTTCCAGATTCAGCCCAAGCAATCCACGATCTTTGTTGTTTTCCGCCCAAGCCCAAAACTTACGATAGGTCTCACGATGCTTTTGGAGGAGCGCCTTCGCTTCTAGTTCATGGATCTTGGCTGCTTGAGCCACGCCATAGGCACTCATTCCATAATTGGTCCCCAAAACAACCGATTTGCATCGGTTACGGATGTCTCTGTGTGTCTCTTTCGTTGCCCCTGGCGGTGCTAGGCCCGCCTGTATCGCAAATGCGATATATGGATCGCCACTTTCATATGCGTCCCAGAGTAGTTCGTCGCCCGAAAGTGCGGCAGCGATCGCAATTTCTTGTGAGGACCAATCACAATACGCCAATGCCATTCCCTCGGCGGGTTTGATTAATCCTCGAACCCATTTCGCTGGCCCAAACACAAATTTGGTTGTACTCGGCTGATTGCGTCCCGTTTTTGCGGCAAACGGTGAGAGAATTGTTCGATTGCGGCTGTCGCGACCTACCGCGAGTTTATTCAGCTTTAGATCATCAAGCGTTTTTCGCAGTTCGTGCAAGGGCTGAACGGCGGGATACCTCTTACTCATGTTACTAAACGTATCACGATCCAAGGCTAAACGGCCGCTATCTAACCTGGGCCATGGGATCTGCTTATGTGCTAGGTAGCTATCAAACAGCGCCTCTTTGAAAGTCCGATCCACATAGACACCATACTGTGTATCCACCTTTGCAATCAGTTTTAGCTTTGTAGCGTCCCATTTCGCATTCAGCGTGTCTAGGAGATCCAAATCGATCGGGATGCCAAGGTGTTGCATCGCTCCAACGGCTTTCATGTATCGACCGCGGAGTAGGGCCTGATTTAACCGCAGCTCGGACCAAGGTGCACGCTTCAGCATTGCATTCAACAAAGGGCCAAGTGCAGCGACGTCTCGCGTACAATAATCCAAGATTGCTAAGCGTTGAACCTTGGACCATGGACCACCAGACAGGATCAGATCGCGCATGCTGTCCTTTTCTTTTGGGATCAAATGGTCCAGCCCGTTGAATTGCAAGGCGCTCACCAGAGAATTCCGACCCACGTTCGGGTCACCATTCGTTTGACAACGGAATTCCGCGAACAGATCAATGACCGACACATTAAGATCCCAACCCAGAGCAAGCATGCTTTGCACCTCGGCAGGCGCAAAATAGCAAACCAATGCAATATCCTCCCCCGTTTCAAACGGAGGAGTTTTCATTTTCTGAAGATCGTCTTGCCAATGTCGGCGTACTTCACCAGATCGAAGATCTTGGACTACCATACAAACAACGTTTGGAATTTCACCGTCCGATCCAAAGTATTCAAAATCGATCGCATAGAACTTCCGGAACGGTAGGCGTGTAAGCTCAGTATACGTCATTCCAACCCCCAAAGTTTCTGTAGGGCAGGGTGTTCTTGATCCATGATGACATGTGTTGACCCAAATGCGATCGTGAGGATTTCATCCATTGTCAGCTCTGGCCAAACTGGCTCAGGATATTCTCCCCTCGCTTCTGTCGCTTGATAACACCCCAAGTCTCTATTTGAAGTGAGCCGTATCCAGTTGTTTTCGGCTAGTTTTGCTGCGTCACGTTGAGTTTCATTCCAGATGTTATCGTTTCCCTCAATAGGTCTGGGAGGAATTGGCCACAATAACACGTTGCCTTGTCTATCCATGGTCAGTTTCAACGTGACCATTTTGACATCACTTATAATCATCTGAGCGATTTCCGGTGATACCAAATAAGGTCGATCATCATCTTCTAGCTTGAGGATTGCGCATTCAAATTGACCAAACTCTTGACTGCAAACCCGAACAAATTGCTGTTTCGAAGGTTTTCTAACTGGAACATGTAGTAACACCTTTTGTGCGACAGGCAGATCCGAGCTTTCGGAGGGTATTTTAAACTTTGAGAAGTCTAACTTACCCTTTCCATTTTTTGTGCTGTCGTCATTCTTACTCATGACTCGTCCTCCATGCGCTCTGCGAGCCATCGCTCAATTTCTGCACGGACCCATGCAACGCGGTTGGCACCGATGCGTTTGCGTTTTGGGAATTCACCTTGATCTTCCAGGCGATATAAATGCGCACGACTGTATGGAACACGTGCATCGACCTCGGGTGCGAGCATAAGCTCCGATTGCACAACATGCTGTTTCATTGGATGTCTCCTTTTAATTTTCGATAAGAGGAGACTGCATCAGGTCACTTCCTGAACGTGATGGGGGGTGTCCAGGAAATCAGGTAAAATCTTTCAGACGGCGATATCCGTGGTGTTTAACCAAATCTTCTATCCCTGGAATATGGACGCTCAATGGGGATTTGCTTTTCGTTAAATCGAAGTCATGGTCTTGATCATGATTATCAACCATCTTGGCCAGTTTCTCTTTTGTACCGACACCAATTATAGTTCTAGCATCAGTAATTAGTTGGTTTAGGCGATCTTCGTCGTTATTTTTCCCGTAATACGTCCAAAGCACCAAGGCAGCTGCTCGAAGATAGTGCTGCTGAACGCTTAATTTCTTACCAATTTTTCGTCCACCTAATGTCTTGGCGGTAGGCCCTCCGTGCAGCGCGTCAACTTGTAATCCAAAAAGATCCAAATTAGCTCGAGCATAGGCTTCGCTCTCATTTCCTTCAAATGCTGCTATGAAGCTTTGGATCGCTGAATATTTCATCAATTCTTCTCGATGTTCGCCTTCTGACAGATTGAGTGATGCAATATCAATTTCCTTAAATAGATTCCGAATTTGTCCTATCTGCGAAGAGATAACTTGTTCTGAGATTGGTGATTGAGCAGGCTTAGGCCCTTCTGCTTGGCGTATTTTATGCGTTAACTTTAGGCAAAGTACCCCCACTTCGTTGAGTTTATTTAATACCTCAGTCATTTTGGATTCCTGCATGAATTATTTTCTGTAAGCCTGCAGCCCACTGTTCCATGGCGTCCCGCTTCTGGTCCAAGTAATCAAACCGATCATAATAAACACTGCCGACGTCAACGAGTGCATGGCCTTGCAATCTATTGCGCATTTCAAGAGCAATACCCATTGATCCGGCTAATGTCTTGAATGTCCGGCGGAGATCGCGTGCTGAGAAGGATGGCATGCCGCTGTGCTTTACAAATACAGCTACGGGTTTTGTGAGGCTATCGTAACGACGGGGACCATCTGTGCCTCGTGCAGGAAATAAGAACCGAGGATCATGGGTCGTGGCTCTTATTTCTTCCAATAATTGGACATGTAAGTCAGTTAAAGGAACGAGATGCGGTTCAGATGTTTTTCCACGTGTCTTCCGACGCTCCCCAGGAATTGTCCAAAGTCTTTTTTCAAAATCAAGTTCGTTCCACGTCGCGTGAAGAACTTCTTCCACCCGCTGGCCGCTTGCCAATATCAACTTGAGCGCAAGATGCATTTGTGGCGTTAATAGCTCCGTGTTCCATAGTTCTCGAACCTCGGCCTCCGATAACGTACGCTGACCTTTGGGTTTGCGGGCAAGTGTTCGCTTGATGGTAGCAACGGGATTGTGTTCGATAGAAAATTTGGGCGCTTTTCCGCGCCATCGGGTCATCGAATTTGCGTGAATGCCAAGTTCAAATGCAGCTCTTAAATAGGCGCGGACGTTGTCTGAGTGCACCTTAGCCCCTCGCTGTGCGATCGCTGCGAGGATATCCAAAATATCATCCCTAGAAACCAAATGAGCAGGGCGCGATAAGAGATATGACGGAATATCCTTGCCTTTGATACGCTTAACCTCTTTCGCCGTGCGCTTCCCGTCCTCCTCAAGGTCGGCAATATACAAAGCCAGCAAGTCATCTAGGGTGCCCAGGGATCGTTGTTCGATATTGTGAGCGATTGCCTGTTGTTTTTCTCGGGCAAGATCAACGCCGTTATCAATACGTCCGCGATATTCCAAGGCTAGCCTTCGGGCATCAGCGAGTTTAACGCTTGGATATCTTCCCAAGCTGATTTGCTTCCGCTTACCGTCTTCTGGAGAAGTGAACGCAAGAAAAAAAGATTTAGCTCCGGAGGGTGCGACCGTGACACCAAATCCGCGGACGACAGAATTAGTATCCCGCAAGCGATATACGGTATTTTTGGGCTTTGCGTCTCGAATTTGTTTATCTGTGAGCATTATTGCCACTTTATTGCTACGTTATGAATGATACTTGAGGATATCTTACGAAGTCTCATCAAGCAATTAAAAATCAATAAAAACCAAAAAATATGATAAAAACAGTGTTTTATGAGACCGTGTGAGATCTTATGTAAATTATATACCACCTCACTCATAACCTGAAGGTCAGAGGTTCAAATCCTCTCCCCGCAACCAACTTGCTAAATTATTAATCTTTTGGGTTGGAAAACTGTTTTCGTAATTCATTTTTCTGAACTTTA
>Ga0315315_10003960_pt1 | contig 13673 bp, 13 predicted proteins | sample M140m3416metaG_FD_203699 | JGI IMG/M metagenome (GOLD analysis project Ga0315315, IMG submission 203699) | Ammonia-oxidizing marine archaeal communities from Monterey Bay, California, United States - M1 40m 3416 | ecosystem: Environmental > Aquatic > Marine > Intertidal zone | place: USA...
AATTTCTCTATTAACCTAGCCGTCCACACTTCTCTTCTTAAAATTTACAATTTAAAAAAGCTAAGATTTTAAGTTTAAAATCTACACACCTCTGGCGCTGTTAAAAATATACGCATAGAGGTGAGCGCTGTTTTTATTACAATTATGTCATAAGTCAAGGTGTATATTAGCCAGAAAAGTCAATAAATTAGAGGGTTTTTTAAGCTTCTAGATTGCAATGCCCTAATAATTTTTATAGAAAACAACTATGACGCTAAATCAATTTTTTGCTAATTTTCCAAAAGTAATGAGGAAAATAAATATTTTTAAAGATTACGATCAAGTTAAAATATTGAAATACATATTTATTTTAGTTGTTATAATTGTAGTTTTAATCATATCTCTAATCACATCCAAAATTATTAATAAAAAAAATGAATTTGAGGATAAAAATTTAAGTTTAGTTGTAAAGTCTGATGAATTTTTAAATTTAGGTGAGTATTTTATCTCTCAAATAAGAAGTCCTTATTCTGAAATAAATTATTTAATCCAAAACAATGACAGCGTGGAAAAAATATTGAATAAATATCAAGTTGATAAAAATGACATTAAAATTATTTCAAATAGTCTGAAAGAAAAAAAATTAACTAATATATATGCAGGAAAAAAACTTAATCTTATCATTAAAAAGTTAGAAGATGGTGCGTTGAAAGTTATCAATCTTACGTATCCAGTTAATAATACTACATCTATTGAGATAAGGAAAAGTAAAGAAAAATTCATTGTAAAAGAAAACATACTAAGACTTAATAAAAAGGAAGTTGTTATAAAAAGCACAATCAAAAATAATTTATACTCGGCTGCAGTCGATGCAGGCATAGAACCTAACATTATTATTGAATTTGCACGAGTTTATGGTTTTGAAGTAGATTTTCAAAGAGATATAAGAAGAGGAGATTGGTTTGAAATTTTATATGAGAGATTTCAAGATGATAATAATGTGGTTAAAGACACGGGAAAAATTATTTACGCCTCTATGTATGTAAATGGTAATGAAATTAATCTTTATAATTTTAGAGATAAAAATGAAATTGGTTTTTACGATATTAAAGGTAGAAGCATTGTAAAGTCTCTGATGAAAACTCCAATTAACGGTGCGAGACTTTCCTCATCTTTTGGAATGAGAAAACATCCTATTTTAGGTTACAACAAAATGCATAGAGGAACAGATTTTGCTGCACCAACTGGGACGCCAATAATGGCATCGGGATCAGGCACCGTTACAAGAGCAAGATGGTGTGGTGGAGGTGGCAATTGTGTAAAAATAAAACATAACTCAACTTATGAAACTATTTACGCACATATGAAAAGTTTTGCCAAAGGAATTAAAGAAGGAAGAAAAGTAAGGCAAGGCCAAATTATTGGATACGTTGGTTCAACTGGATTGTCTACTGGCCCACATTTACATTATGAAGTGGTTGTTAATGGAAAAAAAGTTAATTCTCAAAAATTAAAACTGCCTTCAGGAAAAATTCTTAAAGGCGAAGAAAGAAAAAAATTTGAATTAGAGAGAATAAAAATTGATTTAAAACTTTCTGAGTTAAGATAAATTTTTATTGTTGAGGTTCTTTTTTTGAAATCTTGGAAATAAAATCAGCATCACTACTTTTAGCAGCATCACTGTTGGTATTACTGGTTGCGCTACTTTTAAACTTATCATTTAGTTCTGCTAATCTTCTGGAATAATGATCGGCATGTTGTAAATAGTTTTCAACCAAAACTGGATCACCTGCGCTTTGTGCGTCCTTAGCAAGTTGTTGGAATTTCTGCATTGTCTTTTCAACGTTATGCGGATTAGACATTGATCCATTTCTATTAAAATTTAAATTCCCGTTAAAACCAGTTCCATTGCTAGAATTTAAAGAGCCATTTCTTCTTCTAAAATTACTTTTTTGTGGTCTTCCTCTAAAATTTCTTCTTCTATTGTTCATATTTTTGTTTTTAATAAATATTTTAATTTTCTAGTGTCGAAATTATACATCTTACATTTTCACCATGATCTTTAACTAAATGTTTAATTTTAAATTTGTTATTACTCAAAATTTTTGAAACTTTTAAATATTGTCCGTAGCCAATTTCTAATGCTAAAGCTCCTTTAAACTTAAGGATATTTTTCGATTTGTAGATAACTTTTTTAATTACGTCAAGCCCATCATTTCCACCATTCAAGGCTAATTTGGGTTCAAATTTTTTAATTCCTTCATCAAGTTTGTCAATGTCATTCTCTCTTATGTAGGGTGGATTTGACACTACTAAGTCAAATTTATGTTTACTGAAATTGTTTAAATTTTTAACATAAAACTTAGCTCTTTTTGTTAATTTATGTATTTTAGAATTTTTTTCAGCAACTTTGATTGCTTGTTTGGAAATATCTATTCCTATGCCCTTAGAGTTTTTTAATTCACTTAATATACTTAATAAAATACAACCTGTGCCAGTTCCAACATCTAATAAAAATAATTTTTTATTTTTTAAAATACTTAAAACTGCTTCTACCAACAATTCTGTCTCAGGCCTTGGTATTAAGGTATTTTTATTAACAAGAAATTTTTTACTCCAAAATTCTTTTTCATTTAAAATGTACGCAATAGGTTCTTTAGTTGCTCTTCTTTTTATGAGGGAATTGTAATGCTGAATTATTTTTTTTGAGACTTTTTCATTCAAGTTTATAAGAATATCCTCCTTTCTTTTTTTCATTACCTTTGAAAGAAGCAACTCACTATCAAGTTGATGAGAGCTTATATTGTTTGTCTTCAAATTATATGATCCGTGATTTAAAAGTTGAATTATTTCCATTAATTTAAATTTTTGAGTTTAATGTCTTGCTCTTTTAATCTCAGTTCTTGATTCATTTCTTGATGAATTTCTCCACTTAAAAATTCATCAAGTTTGTGAAGGGTTAAATTTATTCTATGATCCGTTATTCTTCCTTGTGGAAAGTTATAAGTCCTTATTCTCTCAGATCTGTCACCGGTCCCTATTTGGCTTCTTCTATTACTTGATCGCTCTAAATCTTTTTTTCTTTTTTCTGCTTCATAAACTCTAGATCTCAAAATTTTAAGTGCTTTAGCTTTATTTTTATGTTGAGATTTTTCATCTTGCTGGCTTACAACTACTCCGGTAGGGATATGAGTGATTCTTACGGCACTATCAGTTGTGTTAACAGATTGCCCTCCGGGACCACCTGCTCTAAAAACATCTATTCTTAAATCTGAGTCTTTTATTTGAATATCAACCTCTTCCGCCTCAGGTAAGACGGCAATAGTTGCTGCAGAAGTATGAACCCGGCCTTGAGTTTCTGTTTTAGGTATTCTTTGAACACGATGAACACCTGATTCATATTTAAGATATGAGTAAATATCATCGCCAGTCACTGAAAAAATTATTTCTTTAAATCCACCAGCTTCACTTTTTGAAATGCTAATAATTTCTAATTTCCATTTTTTTTTTGAGCAAACTTTTTCATACATCTTAAATAAATCTGAACAAAAAAGTGAAGCTTCCAAACCACCCGTTCCAGCTCTTATTTCGACGATAGCATTTTTTTCATCGTCTTGATCTTTTGGCAATAGAAAAATCTTTAATTTATTTTCATGACTCTGGTGTTCACTCTTTAATTCGATTAAATCTTTTTCTGCTAATGATATTATTTCACTGTCACTATTTTTATCGTTGATAATCAATTCTAGATCTTTTTTTTCTTTTTCAAAATTAATATACTTTTTTGCCTCATTTACAATTTCTCCTAAACTTGAATATTCCTTTGATTTTTTAGCAAACATTTTTGGATCAACTTTTCCTGAGGATAGTTCTTTTTCTAATAAATTATATTTTGCAACTATTTCTTGCACTTTTTCAATTGGGATCATTTTTTAATCTTTATCTTTAACTTTTTCTTCTACAAGTTTTACAACTTTATCTATAATATCGCTGGTGGCAACTTTAGTATGAGGTATACCAGATAGATATAGAAGATTATTTTCTTGCCCTCCGCCTGTCAGGCCTATTTCTGTTTGGGAGGCCTCTCCAGGTCCATTAACTACACAGCCAATGATTGAGAGAGTAATAGGTTTTTTTACATGAGCAAGTTTTTCCTCAAGTTTTTTTACTGTTTCTATAACAGGAAAAGCTTGACGAGCGCATGATGGACAAGAAATAATATTTACTCCTCTTGATCTTATTCCTAATGATTTTAAAATTTCGTATCCAGCTTTTATTTCATCAACTGGATCTGATGATAAAGATACTCTTATTGTGTCGCCTATTCCCTCCATTAAAAGTTGACCAATTCCTATAGATGACTTAATACTTCCAGTTAACAAACCACCTGCCTCTGTCACACCCAAATGTAGAGGATAATTACAAATCTTTGATAATTCTCTATAAGATTTAACTGTTAAAAAAACATCTGATGATTTTACACTAATTTTGAAATTGAAAAAATCATTGTCCTCAAGAAGTTTTACATTATACATTGCACTTTCAACTAATGCGTCTGGACATGGCTCTTTATATTTCTCTAACAATTTTTTATCTAACGAGCCTGCGTTCACACCAATTCTAATTGAGCAATTATAATCTTTTGCTGCTTTAATAATTTCTAAAACTTTTGAGTTATCTCCGATATTTCCAGGATTGATCCTTAAACATTTGGCTCCCATTTGTGCAGCCTCGATTGCTCTCTTATAGTGAAAATGAATATCAGCAACTATGGGTACATTTGTAAATTTTGTTATTTCCTTCAGTGATAATGTCGATTTTTCATCCGGACAGGAAACCCTAACAATATCAGCTCCGGCTTCCTCCAAAGAATTTATTTGATTAATTGTTTCTTTGACATCAGTTGTTAGAGTGTTTGTCATTGACTGAACACTAATTTTAGAATTTCCTCCAACAGATACTTTTCCGACTTTTATTTCTTTAGTTTTTTTTCTATTAATAATTCTATGAGGCCTTATTTGCATAATTAATCCAAATCAAAAATTGTATGAAGTTTTTTTATTGCATTCAGTGTATCATTTTCATTAATTATTACTGACAGTTTAATTTCTGAAGTCGATATGGCTAAAATATTTATATTTTCTTCAGCTAATCCTCTAAACATTCTGTAAGTCACACCAGGAGTAGATACCATGCCTGCTCCAACTATTGAAACCTTAGAAACTTTATCATTGTGATTTAAGTTTTTAAACTTAATTTTTGAATTATTATTTATAATTTCCAAGGTTTTTTTTAAATCCTCTCTTTTAATTGTAAAAGTTAAGTCTGTTGTTTTTAAGTCTGATGAAATATTTTGTATCACCATATCCACATTTATTTGGTTTTTGCTAAGAGGTTCAAAAATATTTGCTGCTACGCCTGGTTTGTCTTGAACGCCAATTAAGGTAATTTTAGCATCGTCTTTTGAATATGCCACTCCAGTAACACTTTTTGTATAATCAAGATTTTCTTTTTCAAAAATTTTTGTACCTTGTCTATTAGTAAATGTTGATTTAACCTCCAAAGGTATATTGTACATCATTGCTGTCTGAACGGCTGATGATTGCATCACTTTCGCTCCTAATGACGAAAGCTCAAGCATTTCATCATAAGCAATCTTCTCAATTTTTTTTGCTACAGGTATTTTATTTGGGTCAGTTGAAAACACTCCATCTACATCCGTATAAATTTCACAAGAATCAGCCTCAAAAATTTTTGCAACTACAACTGCTGTTGCGTCTGATCCTCCTCTTCCAATTGTTGTCATTTCTCCGTTTTTAGAAACTCCTTGAAATCCTGGAATTACAACAACATTTTTTTTATTTAACAGATTATTAATTTCACTCGTGCTCATATTAATAATTCTAGAATTTGAGTGTTCACCTTCAGTTAAAATAGGTATTTGCCAGCTCAAAAAAGACTTTGCGTTGACGCCTATTTCTTTTAATGCACCCGCTAACAGAGAACTTGTAACTTGTTCACCTGATGACAAAAGAACATCTAGTTCTCTTTTGTTAAAGTTTTTTGATATATTTTTAGAGTATTCAAGAAGTTCATTTGTTTTTCCAGACATAGCGGACACAACAGCAATAACTTCATTGCCTGCGACAAATTCCTTTTTAATAATTTCAGCTACATGTTGAATTCTCTTTATAGAACCAACAGAAGTGCCGCCAAATTTTAGTACTTTTTTTGCCATTACTTGAATTTAATATAATATTAATAGAATAAATTACTTTATAAATATATTTAAATAAATGACTACAATAAATAAAAGCGAAATTCAAAAGTTTTCAAATTTAGCTGAGGAATGGTGGGATGTTAATGGTAAATTTAAACCTCTGCATATGTTTAACCCTATAAGAATTGAATATATTTTAGACAAAATAACTGAACATTTTGGATTAGATAAACAAAAAAATAACGTATTAAATAATTTAGATTTGTTAGATATAGGATGTGGAGGTGGACTAATTAGTGAACCGATGGCAAGATTAGGTGCTAATGTAACTGGTATAGATGCTTCATCAAGAAACATTCAAGTAGCAATTTTGCACAGCAAAAAAAATAAACTTAAAATAAAATATTTAAACAATTCACCAGAACAATTACAAGAAAAAGAAAAATTTGATGTTATTCTAAATCTTGAAATTGTCGAGCATGTTGATAATTTAGATTTATATCTTAAGTCGTGCCATAATTTATTAAAAAAAAATGGACTTATGTTTACAGCAACTATCAATAGAACATTTACATCATATGTTAAAGCTATAATTGGAGCAGAGTATATCTTGAGATGGCTTCCAATTGGTACTCATGATTGGAATAAGTTTATAAAACCAGAGGAATTACAAGAAAAGTTATCAAAAATAAAATTTACATCTAAAAATCTTTGTGGACTGGAATTTAATCCAATTTTAAAGAAATGGAAAAAATCTGAAAATTTTTCAGTTAATTATATTATTTGCAGTGTAAAAAATTAATTATCCTTACTTACCCAAGGTATACTTAACAAATCAATGCCCTCATCTTCTAATTCTTTTCTTTGTTCAGGAGTAGCAGTCCCATAAATACTTTTGTTGCTCTTCTTATCGTAGTAAACCTCTCTAACCTTTTCACTGAATCTGTCTCCTACAAAATCAAAGTTTTTTTCTATATACTTTCTTAATTTCATAAGCTTGTTTTTTTCATTTAAAAGACTTTTATCTCTTAGGCTTAAGTTTTCCTCAAAAGATTTTTTTCCAGTAATTCTTGGTGACATTATTGATTTTTGAATATTTTTTGAAGAGCAATATATACATTCGAGTAATTTTTTTTTATTAAGTTTGTCAAACTCATTGGAATCGGAAAACCAACTTTCAAATTCGTGATCATTAATACATTTTAAATTATATTTTATCATTTTTAATTTCTGTAGTCCGCATTGATGCTTATGTAATCGTGGGTGAAATCACAAGTATAACACTCGAAAGCATCATTGCCCAGTTTTAAATTTATCTCAATAGTAATTGAGTCCCATTTCATATATTGTTTCAATTTTTCCTCATCATAACTATCAGAGATTTTACCGTTTTCTGCAACAATGAAATCGCCAATCTTAATTTTTAATTTTTTTGAGTCAATGCTTTCTCCTGACTTACCAATCCCCATTACAATTCTTCCCCAATTAGGGTCTTCGCCAGCTACAGCTGTTTTAATTAAAGGAGAATTGGCAATTGAAAATGCAATATTTTTTGCACTACTTAAAGATTTTGCATTAATTACTTTTACTGTAAGAAACTTTTTTGCCCCTTCTCCATCAACAACTATTTGTTGAGCCAAATTTAAACATAGTTTCTTTAACGCTAATTCGAACTTTTGAATTATACGATCGTTAAGTGACAAGTTTTGTCCTATTTTTATGACTCTTGTTGAAAATATTGAAACCATATCATTGGTTGATAAATCACTATCAACAGTAATTGCGTTAAAAGTGTTAGCTACCGCTCTCTTAAGAAGTGACTTTAAAAGATTTGAGTTAATATCAGCATTAGTAAAAATAAAAGATAACATTGTAGCTAAGTTTGGGGCAATCATTCCTGAGCCTTTTGCTATGCCACAGATTTTTATTAGCTCATCACCTACTATAATTTCCTCGTAAGCTACTTTTGGTTTTGTGTCGGTGGTCATTATACTCGATGCTACTTTAAGCCAAAATAATTTATTATGATCTCCCCTTAATTTATTTACTAGATCCGGCAAGGTATCTTTAATTTTATCAACTGGATATTCTTCTCCGATTACTCCAGTTGAAGCAAAGATTAAATCTTTTATTCTCACAGTTTCATATGTGCCCTCTTCAGATTTAGACTCTTTTAAAGTTAAAATTCTTGCTAAATTTTTTGCAATTACATCTAGACTTTCTTTTCCTTGTTTGCCTGTAAAAGTGTTTGCGTTCTTTGTATTTACCATCAAGCCTTTTATAGATTTTTTATGAGAACTGTTATTCCAAGAGATTGTTTCAGAAATTATACTGTTTGTAGTTGATACGGTCGCATAATTGGCACCTTTAGTAAAATAAAATAAAGTTAAATCATCTCTTCCATTTCCGTAAAGATCAGCAGATACAGCGGACATCTCTAAACCATCAATTTGTTTGAGATTTTGAAACTCCCCCATTTTTGACAACTTAGTTTTGTCATTTAAGAAGTTTTTTAAATTTATTGTCATAATTACTATTTAATTTAGATTATAAATACATATATAGAAGTATAATGAACATATTTACAAGAACTTTAAGTAATATATTTAAGAGCTCTAATCAGCAAGAATTAGATAAGTTAAAAAATCTAGTTTTGGCCATAAACAATAAGGAGAACGATATAAAATCTCTAACAGATGGAGAAATTAGAGAGAAATCAGCAAACCTAAAACGATCAGTTATAGATGGCGAACTCCTTGAAAACGTAATTCCCGAAAGTTTTGCTTTAGTCAGAGAAGCTTCAAAGAGGACTTTAGGTGAAAGGCACTATGATGTGCAACTAGCAGGTGGATTAATACTTCATCAGGGAAAAATTGCAGAAATGAAAACTGGAGAGGGTAAAACTTTGGTATCTACTTTACCTGCATTTTTAAACTCTTTAACAAACAAAGGCGTTCACATTGTAACAGTAAACGATTATTTAGCCAAAAGGGACTCGGCCTGGATGGGAAAAATTTTTAAATTTTTAGGTACCTCAGTTGGATGTATTACCAATGAACTTGAAGATGATCTAAGAAAAAAAAATTATAACTGCGACATTACATACGCAACCAACAATGAATTAGGCTTTGATTATTTAAGGGATAACATGAAATACGAACTTAATGATATGGTTCAGAGAGATCATAATTTTTGTATTGTCGATGAAGTAGATAGTATTCTAATTGATGAGTCTAGGACCCCTTTAATAATTTCTGGTAAATTAGAGGAAAAAACAAATTTGTATTCTGTATCGAATGACTTCATAAATTTTTTACAAAAAAAAGATTATGAATTAGATGAGAAAAATAAAAATGCAATTTTGACCGACCAAGGTATTGATAAAATAGAAAAACTAGCTTTACAAAAAAATATTTTAAAAAATAATAATTTTTATGATCCAGAAAACTTGAGTTTGGTTCATCATATTAATCAGGCATTAAAAGCAAATTTACTTTTTAAAAAAGATACTGATTACATTGTTAAAGATGGAAAGGTTCAGATTATTGATGAGTTTACTGGTCGTGTATTAGATGGCAGAAGATTTTCGGATGGTTTACACCAGGCTTTAGAGGCAAAAGAAAACGTAAAAATTGAAGAAGAAAATCAAACGTTAGCCTCAATAACATATCAAAATTATTTTAGATTATATAAAAAATTATCAGGAATGACGGGAACGGCTATTACTGAGGCTGAAGAATTCTATGACATTTATAAACTTAATGTTGTTTCTATACCCACAAATAAAAAAGCTCAAAGGCAGGATTTCAATGATCAAATTTTTAGAACTGAGTCAGAAAAATATGGCGCAATTACAAATAAAATTATTGAGTGTAACAAAAAAGGTCAGCCAGTTTTAGTAGGAACAACAAGTATTGAAAAGTCAGAAAAAATATCAGATTTTTTAGAAAAAAAAAATATTAAGCATAACGTTCTTAATGCGAAGCAACACGAAAAAGAAGCTATGATTATTGCTGAAGCTGGAAAAGTTGGAGCAGTAACAATAGCAACCAATATGGCAGGTCGTGGGACAGATATTAAACTTGGTGGAAATAAAGAATATTTAACAGAAAAAAAAGAGACTAGTGTCGAGGAAATTACAAATGATACAAAAAGAGTTAAAGACTTAGGAGGTCTTTGTATTGTGGGTACTGAAAGACATGAAAGTAGACGAATAGATAATCAATTAAGAGGTAGATCTGGAAGGCAAGGAGATCCCGGAAGCTCTGTTTTTTTCATAAGTTTACAAGATGAATTAATGAGAATATTTGGTGGAGAATCTATAGATAGCATGCTTAAAAAATTAGGGTTAAAAAAAGATGAGTCTATAGACCATCCATGGATCAACAAAGCAATTGAAAGAGCTCAAAAAAAGGTGGAGGGCAGAAATTTTGAGATAAGAAAAAATTTGATTAAGTTTGACGATGTTATGAATGATCAAAGACAGGTTATATTTTCACAAAGACTGAAGATACTAAAAAATGAGAATATAGATGATATGTTACTTGAATTTTTAGATGAAGTTATTGAAAATTTAGATAACACAAGAAGTATATTTCTTAAATCAAATAATGAAAAAGAGTATCTGGCATCAATGAAAAATATAGTTGGTAATGCTATTAGCGACCAAGATCTAATAAGTTTAGCACCAAATAAGAATGAATTTCAAAACTCTTTGAAAGAGACTTATCTAAAAAAAAAAAAAGATAGGTCAGAATTAATTGGAATAAAAGAAAATAGCTTGCTGCAAAAAAAAATATTTCTTCAGATAATAGATTTTAGTTGGAGGTCTCATTTGCAATATTTGGATCAATTAAGGCAAGTAATTGGTCTTAGATCATATGGTCAAAAAGATCCGCTCTCAGAATTCAAGAAGGAGGCTTTCACGCTTTTTGAAGGTTTATTAGTAAAAATTAAAAACGAAATTATAAAATTTTTATTAAATCTTAATATAGTTGTTCCAGAAAAAAATGAAAAAAAAGAGCAACCTTCAAAACCCATAAATAATAAAAAAGTGGGTAGAAATGAGAAATGTCCATGTGGTTCGGAAAAAAAATATAAGCATTGTTGTGGGTTAATTTAATTAAAAAAAGGGGTCATATGCCCACTGTAATAGTGCTTGCCTTTGTCTCTTTCTACAGCTGAAATCACCTTCTTCACAGTTTTTTCGCACTGCGGGAGCGTGTCTATCTCCAAAAGCTTTCCAGCGCTTAATTTGTATTTTATCCATTTCAAAAGCTCTTCTCCCGGTTTTATACCTACAATACCATTGAAACCAACCAAGTGGATCTTCTTTGAATATCCAGCCCTTGTCTATCCATTCTTGCCTAGATAAACCAGATTTAATTTTAAAATAATTTATATTTACATCAAATGTTTTGCTTAATTTTGCTTTTTTAAACCAAGATTTTGGAAATTCTTTAATAATTTCTGTTGGAAAATAAGAACCTCCAAATACTCCTAGCTCCAACATTCTCTGTGGACTTAATTGCGGTTTAAATATTTTGTATATCTCTTTTTCACTCATATTAGGTGGTGGCCTTGGTAAGAATCGCACTTACGACACATACCTTTTCAGGGTACTGCTCTACTACTGAGCTACAAGGCCTAAAATCTAAAAGTAATTCTGCCTTTAGTAAGATCATATGGTGTCATTTCAACCATAACATTATCTCCTGCAAGCACTCTTATTCTATTCTTTCTCAGTTTTCCAGCTGTGTGAGCTAAAATTTCATGATTATTTTCTAGTTTTACTCTAAACATAGCATTCGGTAATAATTCAGTTACTTTTCCTTTAAATTCTAATGTTTCCTGTTTTGTCAAATCTTATTCCTTTTTTAGTCTTAATTTAACTGAGTTTGCATGTCCCTCTAAATCTTCGTACATAGATAAATTTATAACTGAAGAGCCTAATCTTTCAATACCTGTTTTAGTAAATTTTATTAAAGAATGACGCTTTAAAAAATCATATACTGACAAACCAGAAGAAAATTTTGAAGATCCTGATGTTGGGAGAACATGATTAGGACCAGCTAAATAGTCTCCTACTGCCTCCGGAGAATATTTTCCTAAAAAAATAGAACCTGCATTTTTTATTTTTGGTAATATTTTATTATAATTTTTAGTAAATAGTTCAAGGTGCTCAGGAGCGATTTCATTTATAATATCTGCTATTTCAGACATTTTTTTTGCATAAATAGAAAGACCATAATTTTTTAAGCTTTTAGTAGCTATTTTATATTTCGGTAAATATTTTAACTGTTCATGGAGTTGTAAGTTTACTTTTTTAATCAAGTTTAAATCGCTTGATATTAATATTGACTGAGCATAAATATCATGTTCAGCTTGAGCGATTAAGTCTGATGCTACCCAAGCAGCATTAGCATATTTGTCTGCAACAACACTTACTTCAGATGGACCCGCAATCATATCTATCCCAACATCTCCAAATACTTCTTTTTTTGCTCCAGCAACATAAGCATTTCCTGGTCCAACAATCTTATTTACTTTAGTAAAAGTTTTTGTACCATAAGCAAAAGCCGCGATAGAATGAGCGCCTCCAACTTTTAAAATTTCTTTTACCCCACATTTTTTTGCGGCATAAATAACTGCTGGATTAACTTCTTTTCCTAGACATGGAGTTGTCAAATATATATTTTTAACTCCGGCAACTAAAGCTGGAATACAATTCATGAGAACTGTACTTGGATAACTAGCTCTTCCACCAGGCACATAAACTCCAATTTTTTCAATTGGAGAATATTTATAGGATAGTTCATTTCTATATTTGTCTTTCATTTTAAACAAATTTTTTTTTTGTTTGGAATGAAAATTTAAAATTCTATTAAAAGCGATATCAATCGACACTTTTAAATTTTTATCCACTTTTCTCACTATATAATTTATTTCTTTTTCAGAAAATTTTAATTTATAATTCTTATTTTTTATTTTAGAAAACCTTTTTTCATAACTAATTAAAGATTTATCTCCAAGACTTTTGACGCTTCTAATAATTTTTTTTATACTTCCTAAATTAGCGTTCTGGGAAATTTTTCTCTTTTCAAGAAAAAAAATAAGTTTTTTAGAAAAATTTTTTTTATTTGCGTATAAGAGTTTAAGCATTATAAGTCTTTATGTTTAGGTTTATTTTTAGTTTCCCAGGGCATGCCTTGATCGTCTAGTGTAACTTCAATTACTTCTGCCGTAACTTTAATTACCGACTCACCTGAAAAAATTAAATCCATTTCATAGTTTTTATCAGGCATTTGACGACTTTCAATAGCTAGAAAATCTAAAAAGTTATCTTTACTTTGATGATTTACCTTTTTTGAATTTACCTCTATTACATTATCAAATTTAAGTATTGTTCTAATTCTTTTATTCTTTCTAAATACACCTTTTTCGACATCCTCCCACATAAATCTATTTAATTGGA
>Ga0315315_10003962_pt1 | contig 13671 bp, 15 predicted proteins | sample M140m3416metaG_FD_203699 | JGI IMG/M metagenome (GOLD analysis project Ga0315315, IMG submission 203699) | Ammonia-oxidizing marine archaeal communities from Monterey Bay, California, United States - M1 40m 3416 | ecosystem: Environmental > Aquatic > Marine > Intertidal zone | place: USA...
TGTTTATCCTAACCCATCAAGAGACTTATTCAATGTGACTTTCACATCTGAAGATGTACAGGATCTTGAAGTTAGAGTAATCAATGTAGTTGGTGAGGTTGTTTACACTGAAAACTTACAACAATTTGTTGGTGAGTACACTAAATCAATTGATTTAGAGACTTACACTAAAGGAGTTTACTTCTTAGAAATTACAACAAATAATGGTGTAGTTAATAAAAAATTAATCCTTCAATAAGAAGTAGTTAATTTTTAAATATGAAGAAGCCCGAGCATTGCTCGGGCTTCTTTTTTTTATGCAACTTTTGTAATCGGTTTTCGTATTTAATACTAACTATAAACTTAAAGCTATGAAAAAAGAAAAATATTTTCAATTATTACTTATTGTACTATTATCACTTTTTATCCTTTCTTTATCTTCCTGTGTGTCTTCACATCGGGCTTGTGCTGCTTATGCATGTCATGATATTAAATAATGATTAGATAATTTTTGTTATATCAGTTTTCTTATTTTAATTTAAATGTTTTACATTTGAAAAAAAAATAAACTATGAAAACACAACTATTTTCAATTGCTCTAGCATTTATTAGTTTAAATGCATTAGCTCAAATTACAGTAACTCATTCTAATATTATCTCAGTTGGAGACATTATTTATCAAGCTGTAGATTCTATGCCTTCTAACTCAATTACTATTGGCAATTCTGGATCTAACCAAACTTGGGATTTTTCTTCATTACAAGATATGGAAATTGATATAATTGAAGTGATTTCTCCAGTTGGTACTGCTTATGAAAATCTTCATCCTGACGCAAATATGTGTGTTGAAATAGATGATGAATTAATGTATTTAGATAAAAGTTCAACAGGTTTAGAAATGGTTGGATATGGTAATGTTCCATTAAATGTGGTAATGATACCACTTCCTTTAGTTTATGGTTTAAGCCAACAAATTGGTCCAAATACAATTATGGATTCGGTATTTGATAATTCTGCAGGTCTTTTTGATAATTCATTAGCTCCAATTATTAGTGCCAACCCGTTATTTAATCAGGTCGATTCATTAAAGATAAAAGTGGTTGCTACAAGTGATTTTAATGTTGATGCATGGGGAAATGTAACAATTCCATTGGGTACGTATGATGCATTGAGATTGAAAGTTGAAGAAACAAATACTACAGAATTTTTTGCTTATTGCTCAGCTTCTGGTATAGGAGGTAGTTGGTTTAGTGCTCAGAATTTTTTCCCAATAGAAACAGAAACTGTAAATCGTTATCAGTGGTGGTCAAATGACCCTTCAGTTAAATTTATGCTTGCTGAATTAGAAATGGATTCATTAAGCAATAATGTTGAGTTTGCAACTTTTTTAACTGAAAATCAAGCAGCTTCAGCACATATTCTTCCAAGTATTTCAGTTGACGTTTACCCAAACCCAACTTTGGAAACTATTACAATTTCTACTTCAATTAATAATTCTGAGTTTGTGGTTTCTGATATAAATGGAAAAGTTTTAAGTAATGAGAAATTTAGTAAAACTTCTAATTTTAATTTTTCAGATTATCCAAAAGGAGTCTATTTTGTTAAGGTTATTTCTGGAGACAATGTAGTTTCTAAGAAAATAGTTAAGCAATAAAATATTAATAGAAAAAGCCAAACAAATGCTTGGCTTTTGTAGCAACTTAATGTGCTAAATATTTAAAAATCTTTCTTTGTTTTTTGCTGAAGGTATCTTGCAGTCATCCAACTTCCCAAACCATTTGTATCTGTTTTTAGCAAAAAGTTTGTAAAAGTATTCTCTTAAAAATTCAGGTGTAATTGCTAAGATGTAATAAATTATAAAAAAAGGAGATTTCAGATTTCTTATAACCTTTTTTATCGCTTCTGTTCTTTTATATAATTTTCCTTCAGAGAAGTAGTAAATTGTCTCTATCTTCATTGGGATATTAAAATCTTTTAGAAAGGATTTAGCAAATTCAGATTGTAGTGAACAATATGATATATTATCGTTTCTTTCATATTTTAATAAAAAAATAACTAATCTATTGCAGAGGCCACAATATCCATCATAGAACACTATATTTTTATTTTTTTTCATAATTATTTTTTCACTTTCAATAGCCATAAAAATATAGCAAATAAATAAATTAGATGTAAATATAAAAACGGCTACACTTTATAAAAGTATAACCGTTTTATTGTTTTAGTAGCGGGGGCAGGACTCGAACCTGCGACCTTTGGGTTATGAGCCCAACGAGCTACCAACTGCTCCACCCCGCGATTTAGTTTTGCAAATATACTGCTATAAATTAATTCACCAATCATTCTTATAAAATTATTTTTAGTGTCTAAAAAGTTTACTTTTGCACCATGGTTTCAGTAAATAATTTAACTCTGTATTTTGGAGGTCAAGATATCTTCAAAGACATTTCTTTTATGGTAAATAAAGGAGATAAAATTGGATTAACAGGCAAGAATGGGGCAGGAAAATCTACCTTATTAAAGGTGCTGGCTAAAGACTTAACGCCTAATAAGGGCAATGTGTCTGTGCCAAATGGTTTAGTTGTTGGGTTTTTAAGGCAGGATTTAGAATTTGAAGACGGAAGAACTGTATTGGAAGAGGCGCAAACTGCTTTTGAATTTTTGAATGATGTTGAAACAAGAATGAATGAGGCAAATAAACAATTGACTGAGCGTACCGATTACGAAAGCAATGCTTATCTGGATATAATTAATGATTTTAACGAATTGGAGGAGCGCTTCAGGATGGCAGGAGGACATGATACTGCTGCTGAAATAAATCAAGTTTTAACAGGTTTGGGTTTTACCCAATATGATTTTGAAAGACAAACTACTGAATTTAGTGGTGGGTGGAGAATGAGGATAGAATTAGCTAAAATTTTATTAATGAAACCTGATTTGTTATTACTTGATGAGCCTACTAATCACTTGGATATTGAATCAATTATGTGGTTGGAAAGGTGGCTTAAAAATTACAGTGGAGCAGTAGTTTTAGTTTCACATGATAGGTTATTCTTAGATGCTTCTACAAATAGAACTATTGAAGTTGCATTTTCAAAAATTAATGATTACAAAGCTTCATATACTAAGTATTTAACTTTGAGAGAAGACAGAGTTTTAAAGCAAATTCAGGCAAAGAAAAACCAAGATAAGTTTATTGAAGAAACAAAAGTTCTGATTAATAAATTTAGAGCAAAAAAAAATAAAGCAGCTTTCGCACAAACTTTAATAAAAAAACTAGAAAGGTTAGAAATTATACAGGTGGAACAAGAAGATGTGGCTCGTATGCAGTTTCGTTTCCCACCTGCTCCTCATTCAGGCAAAATAAGTTTAAAAATTGTTGATGCCACAAAGAGCTTTGCTGATTTAAAAGTTCTTGATAAAGTTAATTTAGAGGTAGTAAAGGGTGATAAAATTGCTTTTGTAGGTAAAAATGGAGAGGGAAAATCTACCTTAGCAAAGATGATAGTAAATGAGCTTGAGTTTGATGGGAATATTGATCTTGGTCATCAAGTAAAAATGGGTTATTATGCTCAAAATCAAGCGGAATTTTTAGATGAAAACTTAACTGTTTTGGAAACAATTGAACAGGCAGCTACTGAGGATAATTCAGGTAGAGTGCGTTCAATTTTAGGTTCTTTCTTATTCAGTAATGATGAAGTAAAAAAGAAAGTAAAAGTTCTTTCTGGAGGGGAGCGAGCTAGAGTAGCACTTTGTAAATTATTATTAGAGCCCTATAATCTTTTGATAATGGATGAGCCAACAAACCATTTGGATATTACATCAAAGGAACTTTTGAAAAAAGCATTAGCAAAATATGATGGAAGTTTAATTGTTGTTTCACATGATAGAGAGTTTTTGCAGGGGCTTACTGTAAAAGTCTATGAATTCAAAAATCAAAATATTAAAGAATATATTGGTGATATAGATACTTTTTTGGAGGAAAAGGATTTAGAGAATTTTAAACAATTAGAAAGTTCACAAAAGGAACAAAAGATTACAAAGCAAGATAAATCAGATCTACAATTCACTTATTCTGAACGCAAATCCCATAAGAAAAAAATAAAAAAATTGCAAAATAGGGTGAGTAAGCTGGAAATGGAAATTGAAACCTTAGATAATTCTCAAAAGCAAATAGATGCTGATTTGGCTATTCCTGAAAAATTTAACGAATTATCAAAAAAAGATGGTTTTTTTGCAGAATACGAGAAAAATCAGCAAAAACTTCAAGAATTGGAAGTAGAGTGGGAAAAGTATGCCGTGCAATTAGAGGCAATAAAGCAGGAATTTATATCTAGTAAGTAGAAAGATACTATGCTTAGCATAGTATTTAATTTTACATGCTTTATTTTTGGCCCATAATTAATAATTAAATAAAAAATGAAAAAAATAGTATTTACAATTGCATTAGGCTTAGGATTATTAACAGCAAATGCGCAAATTCAACAATTAGCAGGACCTAGAATTGGAATGACATTCATTACAGCTGGATCTTCTGCAGATTTCTTCCATAAAGGGTATGGATATGTTACTGACGAAAAAGGTGGTGATGGTATAGATGAAAATAAATTAGGTGAAACTGGTGATGCATTTACTACACAATATGGTTGGCAATGGGAAAGTCGTTTTGCTGATGGTGGTGGTGATGTAGTTGGGATAGTAGAATGGGTTGCCTTAGTGGCTGGTATGGAACAGGGAAGATTTGCACCCTCTTTAACTTCAGTTATTGGAGCAAGAACCACGAGTGGTTTTGAAGTTGGATGTGGACCAAGTTTATCACTGGCAGGAGTTGGAATGGTTTTTGCAATAGGTAAAAACTTCCAATCTGGTAGTTTAAATATGCCAGTTAATTTAGTATTTATGCCAGGAAAAGAGATTGAAAGTACATGGTATAATGAAGGTGCGCCACTTGATTACACATACAATTCAGGTGCGAGAATTTCACTTATGGTTGGTTTTAATTTAGCTAAATAAATTATATTTTGAAAAAGATTGGAGTATTATTGTTATTAAGTTTTATAGGTATAGCTGCATTTGCTGCTTTTCCTGTTATGGAAAGCGGTTTAGTAGAATCAGTATTAGTAGATAAAGAAATTACTAATTCGCCATTAGCTACTTGGTCATTAGTTTTAGGTTTATTATGGTTTCCATCATTATTAATAGGGGCTCTTATATCTTGGGTAGGCCCTGAGTTTTTTGGAGTAATTCTAATGATTGGAGGGATAGTTTTTTTTATAGGCGCTATTATAACAGGGATAATTTCTTTGTTTAATGAGAAGACTGGCAGGTGGAAGGCTTTTATTGGATTAGCTTTGTCATTAGGAATAATTTTATTGAGTATTTTGTCCTCTTTATTTGCAGATGGTGGTGATTTATTTTATTAATTTTGAAGTATGAAAAAAATAGGTTTAATTTCTTTATTTAGTTTGATATCTCTTTTGTCTTTTGCATCTTTTCCTGTTGAATCACAAATACTATTAACTGAATTAGATCCTGAGAAATTTAAACTAGATAAAGTTGCTTTTATAATAGGTATACTTACTTTTTGGATGATGTTTCTTTTTGGGTTGCCATTATTATTGTTATTTATAAATAAGAAGAATTTTAGAGGTTCACTTGCATGGGGCTGGCTTGTAGGCTTGCTTTTACCTTTTTTAATTGGGATTATTATATTTGCAGCTGGAAATTTTAGTTTTGCATATTAGAAAATAAAAATTATGAAAAAAATTATTACAACAATTTTATTAAGTGTTTCTATTTTATCAGTAGATGCTCAAGTAGATAAATTAGCAGGACCAAGAGTTGGTGTTACTATGGTTCAAGCAGGTTCATTGGCTAGTATCTTAAGAAAAGATGTCCCTTTATTCTCTGATGATATTCGTGAAGAATGGACTGGGTCAACAGGAAAATATGGAGCTACTATGTCTCAATATGGATGGCAATGGGAGAGTCGTTTTTTAGATGGTGGAGATATAGTAGGATTAGTTGAGTGGATTGCCTTAGTTGGTGGTATGGAAAAAGGAATGTTTTTGCCATCAGTTTCATCTATGGTTGGTTTAAGAACTGCAAGTGGTTTTGAATTTGCAGCTGGTCCAAATTTATCTTTAGGAGGAATTGCAATGGTAATAGGGATTGGTAAAACATTAAAGTTTGGAAAATTGAATGTCCCAGTAAATATTGCTTATGTGCCAAGTATGAATAAAACATACCATCATGATGCAGAACCAGCTATGTATGATTGGGAATATAATGAAGAATATATAGATCCTGATGGAATTCCAGGTAATGGTGATGAATATTGGAATTCTTGGACTGAAGAGATATTGATTTCTGAAGGCACTCAAGCTTACTCAGTAACACATCCTACAGGAGCAAGAATTTCTGTAATGCTGGGATTCAATTTAAGCAAATAAGACGCTAATAATTATAATGAGGGGCTAATCATCTGGTTAGTCCTTTTTTTGTTTCTTTGCAAAATGGAGCATAAAGCAGGATATGTAAATATAATCGGAAACCCTAATGTTGGGAAATCTACTTTAATGAACGCTTTAATAGGGCAAAAACTCTCTATTATTACGCATAAGGCACAGACAACTCGCCATAGGATTTTAGGGATTTTGAATGAAAAAGAATATCAGATTGTATTTTCCGATACACCAGGAGTAATTGAACCTGCCTATAAGTTACAAGAAAATATGATGAATTTTGTTCATTCAGCATTTCAAGATGCTGATGTACTTATTTATATGATTGAGGTTGGTGAAAAAGGTTTGAAGGATCTAAAGCTATTCGAAAGATTAAAGAAAACCTCCGTTCCTGTTTTAATGCTTTTGAATAAGATTGACTTGGCTGAGCAGGATTTTGTTGAACAGGAAATGGAAAGGTGGGGGGCTGAGTTGGTAAATGCTGAGCTTTTACCTATATCTGCTTTGAATAACTTTAACATTGATGTGATTAAGGAAAAATTAGTTGAAATGCTTCCAATTTCTCCTCCATATTATGATAAGGATGCAATTACTGATAAGTCTGAACGTTTTTTTATTGAAGAGATTATACGTGAAAAAATATTAAAGCATTATAAAAAAGAAATTCCATATTCTGTGCAAATTAAAGTGGAAGAGTTTTTTGATGAAGAAGATATCATCAAAATTAGAGCTATTATTTATGTAATGCGTGAGAGCCAAAAAGGTATCATTATTGGGCATAAAGGAATGGGCTTAAAAAGGATAGGGACAGAAGCTAGAAAAGATATAGAGAAGTTTCTTGATAAGAAAGTGTTTCTAGTAACTCCAGTAAAAGTAAAAAAGAACTGGAGAAATGATAATCAGCAGCTAAAAAAATTCGGATACGAATAATGAGTAATATTGTAGCAATAGTAGGTAGGCCAAATGTTGGGAAATCAACAATGTTTAATCGTTTTACTGAGAGTAGACAAGCAATTACTGATCAAAAAAGTGGAGTGACTCGTGATAGGCATTACGGTAAAGCAGACTGGTGTGGTCGTGAATTTTCAGTTATTGATACTGGTGGTTATGTAAGGGGCAGTGATGATGTTTTTGAGGCAGAAATCAGAAAACAAGTTGAATTAGCTATTGATGAGGCAAATGTAATTTTGTTTATTGTTGATGCAAAATCTGGAATTACTGATTTGGATCAGTCAGTATTGAAAATACTCAGAAAATCAAATAAAAAAGTGGTTCTTGCTGTAAATAAAGTTGATAATACTCAACTCTTAGAGGAAGCAGTTGAGTTCTATAATTTAGGTTTAGGCGATTATATTCCTGTTTCTTCAATAAGTGGGAGTGGTACTGGTGAGTTACTTGATGAATTAGTTAAGAATTTTGATGATGATTTAGAATTTGAAGATTCGGAATTGCCGAAATTTGCAGTAATAGGAAGACCAAATGTTGGAAAATCTTCAATTATAAATGCTTTGATTGGGAAAGAGCAAAACATTGTTACTGATATTGCGGGTACAACTCGTGATTCTTTAAATACAAACTATAACAAATTCGGATTTGACTTTACTTTAGTAGATACTGCAGGACTTAGAAAGAAGAAAAATGTACATGAGGATTTAGAGTTTTATTCTGTTATGCGGTCGGTTCGTGCTATTGAGCATTCTGATATTTGCATACATGTAATTGATGCTGTAAGAGGATTTGAAGCACAAGATCAACGGATATTTCATATTGCTGACAGGAATAAAAAAGGAATTGTTATTCTGGTAAATAAGTGGGATTTACTTGATAAATCAACTCAAACTGCTAAAAAAGTTGAAGAGCAGATTAAAAAGAAAATTGCTCCATTTAATGATGTTCCTATTGTATTTGTATCTGCATTAGAGAAAAAAAGATTGCTTAAAGGATTGGAAACAGCAATTCAGGTACACAAAAATAGAACTAAAAAGATTGCAACTTCCGTACTTAATGAAGTGATGTTACCTATTATTGGGCATCATCCACCACCAGCAACAAAAGGTAAATACATACAAATTAAGTATTGTATGCAATTACCAACAGAAACACCAACTTTTGCATTTTTTGCTAATCTACCACAGTATATTAAAGAGCCATATATGCGTTATGTTGAGAATCAATTGCGTGAACATTTTGATTTTACAGGAGTTCCTATCCAAATTTATTTCCGAAAAAAATAGTTATTATTATCTAGTTAATTCTAAAGTATTATGTTGAGTATAATACTTTATTTTGTATTGTTTAGTTTTATCAATATTAATCAATACAATTTAATTATGAAAAAATTATTTTTTTTAAGTGTTGTGTTTTTAGCCTTGGCATCTTGCACAAATGTTGCATTTGTCAAGCCACAACCTGAAGGAGTAAAAGCTTTGACTGAAATTCCAAAAAATCTGCACGGAACCTATGCTTTTGCTGACACTATCGTTATAACTTCAAATTCTATTGGGGAAGATACCTTAGGTAAAAGCTTAATTGTTAAAAAAAGAGGGAATTTTTATTACTTAAATTATTTTGAGGATGATAGTCTGTATTGCTTAACAGTTGTAAAAGTTATAAAATTCCTTAGTTATGAAGATTTCCAAGTTTTTCATCCGCAAATATCAGATGATAATAAAGATTTTTTTAATGTTTTAGAGTTAAAATCACAAACTTACCAAGTAGAGTATGTTGTTGATGATGTAAGTATTGTACAGTTGAGTAAAATGTTGTCAAAAGATGATGAAGCTGACAACCCAATAAGGATAAAATAAATTTTACTATTTTTAACAAAAAATAAATATTATGAAAAAGACAATTTTATCAATCGCTTTAGCTGTGATCTCAGTTTTTGTTTTTGCTCAAAAAAATACAGATGTATTAGGTGAGTGGTATAATGCAGAAAAAGATGCAGTTATTACACTTTATGAAGATGGCTCGACAATTTCAGGTAAAATTACTTGGATGAAATTTCCAAATGATGAAAATGGAAATCCGAAAACAGATCCTTTAAATCCTGATGAGAGTTTACAAAGTAGAGCAAGAATGGGTATGGTAATTATGAATAGTTTTGCGCATATAGAAGGAAATGTTTGGGATAATGGTGAATTGTACGATCCAAAAAAAGGAAAGACTTATAGCGGCAAGATTACATTAACTGATAAAAACACTCTTGATTTGAGAGGCTATATTGGTTTCTCATTTATAGGAAGGTCTTCTACTTGGACAAGAAAAACTGATTAATTATATGAGTTTAGAAAATTTTGTCAGCGCTGTATGATGCTAAAAGATAGTGATATGTTTAAAGCTGGTACTGAAAAAAGCTTCTTTAAGCTTAGAATATTGTAATTTTTGAAATCTGATAGCGTCTTTAGGTGCAAAAGAAATGAAAGAGTTTTTTAAAAAAGGGGGTGCTAAAAGAATAAGCAATAGAGTTAAGTTGAAAGATGGATTGATACTATTTGAAATCCGAAGATTAATAGATGGAAACAGATATAATAAAAAAGCCGAGCATTTGCTCGGCTTTTTTATTATTGTTTTTTTCTATTAGTTGTTGATTCCTAAAAGTTCAACTTCAAAAATTAATGTTGCTCCAGGTCCAATCATTCCACCAGCACCTTGATCTCCATAAGCTAATTCAGAAGGGATAGTAAGCTTCCATTTATCTCCAACACTCATTAGTTGTAATGCTTCAGTCCAACCTTTAATAACTTGAGTTACCCCAAATGTAGCTTCCTGCCCTCTGTCTACTGAACTGTCAAATACAGTTCCATCAGTTAACATTCCATGATAATGTACTGTTACTTGATCAGCAGTAGTTGGTTTTGCTCCATCTCCTGAATTAATAACTTCATACTGTAACCCGCTTGCAGTTGTAATTACATCCTCTTTTTCTCCATTTTCTGCTAAATAAGCCTTTCCAGCTTCATTTGCTTTTGCACTTTTTTCTGCTTGTCTTGCCATCATTTTTTCAGAAAAAGTTTTCATGATTTCATTGCTTTCTTCTTCTGATATAGCCAATTCATTTCCTTCAAATACATCTGTAAATGCTTGCGCTACTGCTGAAGCGTTAATAGTGTCTAAGCCTTGAGATTTTAAGTTTTTAGCCATATTAGATGCTATTATATAACTTACTTGTTCCATTTCTGTTTCTGGTGTTTTGTAAGATGCAGTATCAGTACATGAACTAAAGATTAATGCAATGCTTACGATTAATAAATTGATTCTTTTCATAATATAAAATTTTGTTTGCAAAACTACAATTATTGTTTATTAATTTGAAAAAAAAGTAAGCAATTTTTTTATATTTGGCTTTTGGAAAACTAAAAAATAAATAATGGAAATAATACAAACTCCTATTGAAGGATTACTAGTAATAAAACCAAGAATTTTTAAAGATGATAGAGGTCATTTTTTTGAAAGTTGGAGTAAGGAGTCATTTAAAAATATTGGTTTAGATTTAGATTTTGTGCAAGATAATCAGTCTTTATCTCAAAAGGGCGTGTTAAGAGGTTTGCATTTTCAAAACCCACCATTTGCACAAGGAAAATTGGTAAGAGTTATCAAGGGTTCAGTTCTTGATGTTGCTGTAGATATTCGTAAAGATTCTCCAACTTATGGTGAGCATTTTTCATTAGAACTTTCTGAAGAAAATAAAACAGTTTTTTGGATTCCTACTGGTTTTGCACATGGTTTTGTAGCTCTTAAAGATGATACTATTTTCACTTACAAATGTACAGGAGTTTATAATAAAGAATCGGAAGGGGCGCTTATTTGGAATGATAAAGATTTAAATATTGATTGGAGAGTAGTAAACCCTTTGGTTTCTGATAAAGATATACAAGCTGGTAATTTTAATGATTTCACAACTCAATTCTAAGATGAATAGAAAATACTATTACTTTTTTGGGATTTCAATTTTATTTTTTGGAATTGCTCAGCTCTTTATTTTTTCAGCTGTTTTAAAATCAGAAGATGCATTGCATCAACAACACTTTAATATGAAGTATGCAATTTTTGCAATTAATCAGCCAAAGGATTTAAATTTTGCAGGAGAAGATATCCCAATTTACTCATCAGAAATATGGGAAAGACTAGATAAAGAAATTTTGAAAAACACCTATTGGCAATCAAACACCATGTTGTATTTTAAAAAGGCAAATAAATATTTTCCAATAATTGAGCCCATATTAAAAGAGCATAATATTCCTGATGATTTTAAATATTTAGCACTAATTGAAAGTGGTTTGGATAATGTGCGTTCTCCTGCTGGAGCTTCAGGTTTTTGGCAAATTTTAAAAGGTACAGCTCTTGAGTATGGGCTGGAAGTTAATGCCTCAATTGATGAGCGCTATAATTTGGAGAAAGCAACTGTTGTTGCTTGTGAATATTTGCAAGATGCTTATAATAAATTTGGAACTTGGACCATGGCAGCAGCCTCATATAATATGGGTAAGAATGGAGTTAGAAGAAGAATTGCAAAACAAGAATCAAATAATTATTATAACCTGCATTTGAATAATGAAACTTCTCGTTATGTTTTTAGAATTATAGCCGTTAAAGAGATTTTGCAAAATCCTAGAAAATATGGATTTATGTTCCGTGAAAAAGATTTGTATTCTATGCCAAACTATACAACAGTTGAGGTAGATTCGACTATTGTTGATTTAGCTGATTTTGCAAAAAAAAATGGAATAAATTATAAATTATTAAGGCAGTTTAACCCTTGGTTGAGGTCAACATCACTTCCTGATAAATCAAGAAGAAAATATATTTTAAAAATACCTACAGATACTGATTTAATGGTTTTTGAGGATTTTGCAGTAGATACAGATTCAGTAAAATAAGATGTCAAGTCAGAAAGATTTTATAAAGATATATGGAGCTCGAGTTCATAATCTTAAAAATATCAATATTGAGATTCCTAGAAATGAATTAGTCGTTTTTACGGGTAAAAGTGGTAGTGGGAAATCATCTTTAGCATTTGATACTATCCATGCTGAAGGGCAAAGAAGATACCTTGAAACTTTCAATGCATATGCGCGTCAGTTTTTAGGAAACATGGAGCGCCCAGAGGTTGATAAAATTACAGGAATGAGCCCTGTTGTTGCAATTGAGCAGAAAACCACGTCCAAGAATCCTAGGTCAACGGTTGGTACAATTACTGAAATATATGATTATTTAAGATTGCTTTATTCTAGGGTCGGAACGGCCTATTCTCATAAATCAGGAAAGAAAATGGTTCGTTTTACAGATGATCAAATATTAAAGCTATTGCAGAAGGATTTTAAGAATAAAGCGATAAATGTACTTGCACCAATTGTTCGTTCTCGTAAAGGCCATTATGCTGAACTTTTCCATTCATTAGCTAAAAAGGGATTTATCAAAGTTAGGGTTGATGGAGAGATAGTTGAAATTACTCCATCATTGAAACTGGATAGGTATAAAACACATGATATTGAAGTAGTAATTGATCGATTAAAAGTATCTGATAAAAATGCAAAACGCTTGCTTTCTTCTTTAAAACTTGCTATGAAAGATGGGGGTGGAGTGATGATGGTTATTGAAAAGGGCAAAACAGATGCAAGATATTTTAGTCTTTCGCTTATGTGTCCTGAAACTGGAATTGCTTATAAAAACCCAGAGCCTAATTCTTTTTCTTTCAATTCACCAAAAGGGGCGTGTAAGGTTTGTAATGGGTTGGGTAAATATAAAATTGTGGATGAGGAAAAGATTGTTCCAAATCATGATTTGAGTATAAATATGGGGGCAATAGCACCAATTGCAAATCGAAAATCTGATTGGATAATTTCTCAAATTGAGATAATTGGTAAAAAATATGACTTTACACTTTCTACTCCTTTTTCAGATATTCCTAAAAAAGCAGTTGAGGCTATAATGTATGGAGAAACTGATACTTTAAAAGTAAAATTAAAAACAGCAGGAATCTCGAAAACATATAAGTTAAATTTTGATGGAATTGTTAATTTTATCCAAGAACAATCTAAGAATTCCTATGTAAAATCAATTGAGAAATGGGCATCAAAATATATGTCCGAACATGATTGTAAAAGTTGTGGGGGAAGTAGGTTAAATGTAGAGTCATCTCATTTTAAAGTTGCCGGCAAAGGAATTCATGAAGTATCCAATATGGATATTTCGTCTTTTGAAGACTGGGTTTTAAATATTGAGAAAT
>Ga0315315_10003964_pt1 | contig 13670 bp, 15 predicted proteins | sample M140m3416metaG_FD_203699 | JGI IMG/M metagenome (GOLD analysis project Ga0315315, IMG submission 203699) | Ammonia-oxidizing marine archaeal communities from Monterey Bay, California, United States - M1 40m 3416 | ecosystem: Environmental > Aquatic > Marine > Intertidal zone | place: USA...
TAAAACTTTCTTCTGATAAATAATTCTCTTCATCGTCTTCTGTTTCGTCTTCTGTTTCGTCTTCTGTTTCATCTTCTGTTTCGTCTTCTGTTTCATCTTCTTCATAAATTTCATTATCATCTTCTGTGTCATTTTTTTCTTCATCGTCTGTTTCTTCATCACAAGATACATCATTTGATTCACTTGATAAAATATCTTCAAAATCATCATCATCAACAATAAAACCATCTGATTTATCATAACCTTCTTTTGTTAAATTTTTCGGATCTACTTCTTCTTCAGGTGATTCTTCTTCAGAAGATCCAATATCATCAAATCCACCAAATGTAAAATTATACAATTTCTCAAAGGTTTTTAAATCAAAATCTTTAATTGTTTCTAATGAAATTTCTTCATTAGTATGTTTTAAAAAAACCATTTTTCCAAAATATAATTCTTTATCTACAGGTGGAGGTAATTCGAATTTATTTTCACTACCTGCTTTACCATTATCCTTTGAATAAAACGAATAATATTCATTTTCCATTTCCCAAGTATGTCTCTTACTGAAATTTGCATTAGATGAAAACCCACATTTTTTATATAAATCATCAAGTGTTGATAATTTAATATTACTTGATTTAATTGAACCTGTTTTTTTTATTATTATTAATTTTACCATTTTCTATAATAATTTTAAGAATTGGTTTAAATAGTTTATAATAATAATATTATTATGAAAAAAATTTATTTAAAAAATTTAAACTTAAATAAAAAAAATATAAAAAAAATAGATAATAAATACAAAAAAAAAGTTACATATGAAAAAAATATATTAACCAACACTGGAATATATAAATTTATTAATAATAAATTATATAATTTTGATATAATTTATAAACTTTTAGATGAAAATGATTTATGTTATGAAATATATGAAAAATATTTTAAAGAAGAAAAATATCAAATACCGTATGATTATGAAGAAATAATGATAGAAAAACATATTTTTTCTATCAATGAAGAAAGTAAATTATATATTGAATATTATAAAAATAAGTTACATGATTATTATATTATTTCAAATATAAAATTAAATATAAATGATCATATTTTAAAAGAAGAAATAAGTTATATACAAAATTTGTTAATATAAATATATTATAATATGTTTTTTTGGATTATAAAACAAATTATAATATCATTTTTATTAATTTTTACTTTACATAATATTTTTAATTATTTCAAAAATAACTTAACTGTTCCAAAAATAAAAGATTTAATTCGGAAACCAACTGAACAATATAAAGCTATTTACGAAACGGAAGAAAAATCTTTAGATAAAGAAAATATGAAAAGCGAATTAAAAGACTATTTAAAAAATCTCTCAAAAACAAGCACATCAACTAAATTAGAAAATGTGGGAGATGTATTTAGCGAAAATACAAATAATACGTTCACCAGTTATTAATTTAATACTATTTTATTATATTTTATTATATTTTATTATATTTTATTATATTTTTCATAATCCTTTATGAAATGAATATAAATGAATGTATGTATATTTTATTAAAATGAATTATAATGAAAAAAAATTTTTACTAAGTAAATTTCCTAACGTAGAACTTTGTTATGAAAAAACACTTCATAATAAAGTCCGCAATATTGAATATTATATAACTATTCCTTATGGTAATAAATATTTTGCTTGGTTCAAAACTTATAAGAATAAAAATTATTTATTTATTTTAGAAATAGATAGAAAACGTAATAAAATAAAATCTATTACTCCAAGTGTATGTTGTTTTAAAGATGATTTATGTATAGGAAAAGGAACAATATTATATGGGACGATTTTTAAATATAAAAATAATAAATTTTTTAACATTGAAGATTGTTTGTATTGTAAAAATAAAGATACAAATTTATGTAATAATTTTGAAAAATTAAAAAAAATGTATGAAATATTAAAATCTATTAAACAAATTTCATTTAATTCAGAACAAATTGTTTTCGGGTTACCAAATATGACTAATAATCCAAAAGAAATAAAAAATTTATTATCTCAATCGCCTTACAAATTATATTCTATTCAACATAGATTTTTAACAAAAAACGTAAATATATTTTATAATGAACAAATAAATAATTATAATATTTATGCAAACTTTCTAATAAAACCAATGATTGCACCAGATACATATACCATATCTGCTTTAAAAAGTCATAAAATATTTGAACATTCTATTTGTTTAATTTCATCTTATAAAAAAAGTGTTTTTATGAATAAATTATTTAGAAATATAAAAGAAAATGATAATTTAGATTATCTTGAAGAAAGTGATGACGAAGAAGAATTTGAAAATGTTTCCGAAAACAAATTTATTCATTTAGAAAAAGAATATGTTTTTAGATGCGTATTTAATAGAAAACACAAAGTATGGGAACCAGAAGAAATCGTAAATGATAAAATTTCAAATCTTAATGATATTTTAGAAATAGAAAATAATAAGTAATATATATATATATAATGCCTGTCGATAGTAAATTACTTGGAAATACTAATAATGCTTTTCAACTAACTGGTAATAAACATGTATTACATAAAGGTTGTGATGCACAAAGTGGTGCTCAAAGTGGTGGCGGTTACGGTGCCACTTTTAAATCTTTACAAGCAAATGCAGAAAATGGTTTGGGTTTTGGTAATGGTTCATATGAAAATTACAATGTTTGTAACAAACAATCTGGCGGTTCTGCACAATTAAATGAATTAAATAATGCAGCAGCATCCAGTTATGGTTATACAAATAGTGGTGCTGAAGTAGCACACGAATTAAAAGGTAGTTATGCAGCTATTACAAAAAACAACAATCCTAATACGTGTAGTGGTGGTAGAAAACGCAAGAAAAAATCTCGCAAGAGAAAGCCAAAGAGAAAATCTCGCAAGAGAAAGCCAAAGAGAAAATCTCGCAAGAGAAAGCCAAAGAGAAAGTCACGCAAGAGAAGACCAAAGAGAAAGTCACGCAAGAGAAAGCCAAAGAGAAAGTCACGCAAGAGAAGAAAGTCAAGAAAAACAATGCAAAAGGGAGGTTCTTCTATTTCATATTCTTCCATAGATTCAAGTTTAACGGGTAATAATGCAAGAATTTTAGGAACTAATTCATTTTTAGCATCTGATAAAAATTGTGGTGATGGATACAATCATTATACCGGCGGTAATCAGAAAACAATGTATTAAGTTTTATATAAAATTTTAGAAATCAATTAAGCATTTTCCCTGTATTAGATCATCGGTTTGCACATATATTGTTTTAGATTTTTTTACTCTTTTTTTTTCATTTTTTGATATTTTCTTTTCAGCATCGAAGATACAATCCCATTTATCATTTAAATATTCATTACTTGTTGTAGTTAATATTTTGAATTTTTGCTTTTTATAAAAAGCTCTTCTCTTCTTCCAATGTCTTTGAAACAATGCGTGTTGGTCCAATATATCATATACTTCTGTATTATCATGTTTCATTCTCAAAATTCTTCCTACTGCTTGTGTTACATCGACTCTTGGTGTAGCCATTAATAATGTTGTCAATGTTTTGATATCTAATCCTTCTTCAGCCATTGCATATGTTGCAATAATTACTTTTTTTCCTTCACTAATTTTTAAATCTTTTTCCTTCATACCGCCAACATAATATCCAACAGAAGAATAATTACGTTCTTTGACAGAATCGTGTAAATATTTTAATACAGATTTATTATGTGCTAAAACCATTATTTGGGACTTGTTTTCTGTGTCTCTATCTATTATATCTTTTAAAACTGTTAAAATAAATTCACTTCTATCTTCATATTCGCAAATTTTTTTTATCATTGATGAATATTTAACTCTTCCTCTCCAATCATAAGCAACTTTATTAAATTCATCATCATCACATATATAATTTATTCCTTTAACAGTTACTTTATCTTCACCTTTTCTTTCTATTTTACATACAATTTCTCCCAAAAACATTTTAATAACGTGTGTTAAACCATCTTTTCTTTTTACTGTAGCCGATAATCCTAACATATATTTTGTTACCACTTTAAATAGAGCACGACTAAAAACTTCAGAACTAATATGGTGTGCTTCGTCAACTATGGTCAGTCCATATTCGTTAAATAGCTCTGGTGGATATTCTTTCATACTTAAACTTTGCAACATACATATTACAATATCTTTATCGTCTACATCAATGACTTGAGCTTGAATACGACCAACACGTGCATCAGGTAAAAATTGTTCAATTCTTTCTATCCATTGTCTTAATAAAAATTCTTTATGAACAATAATTAATGTTTTCAGATTTATCCGCGATATAATATTTAATCCAAGGCAAGTTTTTCCGAAACCGGTATGAAGAGCTAATAAACCACATCCATTTGTTTTAATATGTTCCATATATTTTTCAACAACGGGAACTTGTTTTGGACGTAAAGATCCTGCAAATTTTAGATTAATTTTTTTCCCTTCACTTACTCGAAATTCTTCTGGTTCGCCATAATTTTCAAACCCATAAAATCTTGGTAAATAAAATTTTTTTGTAGATTCTCTATAAACTGGAAAAAATACTTGTGGTTGAGGGGAATTTTTAGGAACATATGGCGAAACAGTTAATTCTTTTCTAATTAATTCTTGTTCTTTGATTTCTAAATTTTCCTTATATATTGTATATCCTTTATTTCCAAAATATGTAGCAACAGGCTCTCCCATAATATATATATTTTTTTAACAAACTTTTATATAAATTTATTAAATCTTAAAAATATCAATTTTATAAGATTTAATAAATTTTATAAGATTTAATAAATTTTATAAGATTTAATAAATTTTTTATATAAGTTTATGATATATGAATAAACTTTTGAAATCATTATTACGTGAAAAACATCATTCTATTTTGGCTGTTTTAATGGCTTTGTTTATAATTCTTGATGTAAAAATACCTTTTCAAATGGCGAACTTAATTGATACTATTGTTGGTAAAACCATTATTATTATTTTAATTTTCGCACTTTTAACATTTAATAAATTTGTTGGTGTTTTAGCAATTGTTGCTGGATATATGCTTGTTATGCGTTCAATGAACATGACTGGAAATAAAAATATGAGATATTTAGATAATGAAAATACTAAATACCATAAAATGCAAAATTTAAATGTAAAACATAATAGAAGCGTTGAAGAAGATGTAATTGACAATATGTTACCTCGTGTTGCAAATGAAAACGTTTTATCTTCTGATTTTAAACCAATACAAGGAAATCTTCATGATGCAGAAAAATTGTAAATTCAAATTTTTTTTATAGTTTTTTTATAAACATTTTTTTTCAAATGTTTATAAAAAACTATAAAAAAAATTTAAAACTATAAAAAATTTTATTATGTAGCACTTTTATTTCTTCCAATTATACCAGGTCCTCCTAAAAATATACCTAATTTTTTAAATATAAAAACATAAAATCCTATCAATGCTCCTATTAATAGAATTATGAACATTACAAGATAAAATCCGCTTTTTACAGAAGAATCTACTCCTGAAAATGTTCCTTTTATCCATTCTAATCTTTTTTCCCCTCCAATAGGTTCATCTTTTTCATCGTTAATAACTTCACATGTTAATGGTAAAGAACTATCAATACCTTCTAATCCGGGACCATCTTTTGTACCTTTTGCATTATAATATATATGTTGAGTGTATATTTTTTGCATTTCCCAATTATCTTTATTTAACCACGTAGCATCATTACCGTTCTCCCAGGGTGACTTATCTGGTTCAACTTTACCAAATGCTTTTTCTAACTGTTCATAATATTTATTTTCAATTGTATTAAATTCTGTTAAAAAAATCATATTACATGAGTCATTAATACCAATTATATCGGCTTTTGCATTATAATAAACAAATGGACATCTCGTAATTACATCATTAAAATTCCAACCATTAACATTTGAAGTAAATGAAGTATTATCATTATTAACTAAAGAAGAAAATTGACTAAACCATTTTGAACATAATGAATTATTTCCTATTTTTATAGGAATAAAAATAAACAAACGTTTTCTATTTTTATTTTCCATTACTAAAATAATTTCTATATCGGGTTTTTTTCCATTATATTCATTTATTCCACCTATTACACAAATAGCCTCAATAGATCTTAATTTACCCATTGTTGTAAAATATGCACTATCTACATCATCTAATTTTACAATGAAAGCACCTTCTTTATATTTATCTATTTTACAATCATTATTATCTTTAAAATCATATAAAAAAGAACTTAAATTTGTCGAAAGTTTTGGTATTTCACTTTTTACAATATTTATTGGTATTTTTCTTTCTGTTGAAATACCTGTCATTATATATATAATATTATTAAATATAAATTTAATTATAGATTTATTTAATAGATATTTTAATATATATTAAATATAAGTATATATGGGTTTTTCAAAAAATAGGATTAGATACCTAATAAATAAAAAAAATAAATTTCAAACAAAAAAAAAATATAAAAAGAAAAAAAAAGAAAAAAGACAAAAAAAAAATAGTTTTAGAAAGAAAAAAATAAACATTAGAAATAGTTCAATCAAAAAAAAACATAATATAAAAAAAAATATTGCAAATAAAAAGAGAAAAGTATATATTATTAAAGGTGGTGGTAGTGATGATCTGAATCCTTATGACAAAATGATACACGATATATTGGTAAAAGTATTCAAAGAAACTACATCTGATAATACTAATTCTGATACTAATTCTGATACTACATCTAATGCTCCCAAATGGTATGACACCAGTTTTTTATATAATAAAAATGATATAATAAAAGGAGAATATATTGATCGTGATGAAGCTATAAAACAATTCAAAGATATAATGGAAGATGTGGAACAGGGAAAAGGAAAGGATGAAGGAAATGATGAAGTAAATGACGAAGGAAATGATGGTAAAAAAGAAAAAGGAGAAACATTGGCTGGAATGGATGACGCAATGAAAATGGAATGTAAAGCTGATGAAACATTAATGATGATTGATGGAAATTCAAACGCTATAACATTTAATAAAACAAAATGTCCTAATGATGATTATGAAAAAATACATAATTCTATAATAAATATTATCGATGGAAGTTTAAATTAAATATCCTAATATACTCATTTTAGTAAAATGTTTAAATTTATCATATAAATAAATTTAAACTTCATATGCTTTTAATAAAATATTTTTAAATTTATTTTTTTTCTTCTTTCTTTTTTTCTTTTTCTTTATTTCAGTTTTAAAATCTATCAAAACTAAAATAATACTATCTATTTTAGCTTTCATTTTTTTGTCTTCAATATATGTTTTTTTTAAATTATATAGTCCAGGTATTATTTTATTTATAAATAAATTAATATCATTTAATAAAGAAATATGATTTTTAATATTAAAATAGCTTGTTTTTTCTTTAATTCTATCTAAAAATTTCATTACTTTTGTAAAATCTTTATCTAAATATTTAAATGTTTTTTCTCTATCTTCAGAATGCCACCACCTAGACAATTTCTGGAATGAAGTATTTTCGAAAATATAATATTCATTGGTTATAATTAATTCACTACATTCTGTTTTAATTATTTCTTCTTTTTCATTAGTTTTTTCTGTTTCATTAGTTTTTTTTGTTTCATTAGTTTCTTCTGTTTCATTAGTTTTTTTTGTTTCATTAGTTTTTTTTGTTTCATTAGTTTCTTTTGTTTCATTAGTTTGTTCTGTTTCATTATATTTACCCAATTTAATACCTTCTTCTAAATTATTAAATATTTCTAATTTTTGTTTATAATTTTCTAAAACTCTTCTATAATTATCTAATGAATTATTTTCTTTTATTTTCAAAGAAGTTATCATTATATTTATATATTTTTATTACATTTTATTATTTTAATTTTAATTTTATTGTTTTTTTAATTTTTAATATTATTTTTTCTTGTGTTTTTACAAAAAAAAATACAAGAAAAAATAATATTAAAAATTAAATATAGGGTATATATTCTGGTGTATTATTTTCATATATAGTTGCTTTAAATGCATCATTATAACCTTCAACAAAAACACTATCTCCGTTAAAAAGTTCATCGCATCCATAATTTCCTGTGCAGCTTTTTCCATTTTTACTTATTGGTAACTTTACACTATTGTTTTTGTCGCTTAAAGTATAAAATTGCCATTTTTGTCTATTTGAGTATAAAGGTCTACCCATTAATGGTAAAATTGTTTCTTCACCATTTAATCTTGTTAAAATTCCTACTTGTTTCCATTGTGTTCTTGGTCCCTGTGTTGGAATATTTATTGGAATTCCTCGTGGATCACCACTGTCTTTTGGAAAATAATTACCATCTCTATGAGGAGGTAAATAAGGATTTGATAAAATATCACCTGGATGATTAGACGTTCTTGCGCCTAACTTAGGTAAAACATTAAAATGAAATCTATCTCTAAAAGGATGTTCTAAATATTTTAATAAATAATTATTATCAATTAGAGAGATTTTATTAACCGTTTTTGTCATTACAAAAAAAAATAATGCTATTATTATTATTAAAAATACAATTGTTGTATTTTCAATACAAAATACTCCTGGTGGGCATTTGCGAGCCATTATATATATTCATCTTTTTTTTTATTGTTTAATTTTTTTTACTATTTATAATTTAATTTTTATTAGTCATCTTTTTCAAAGATGCTAGATTTTTTTTCATATCACCCATACCACCCATACCACCTGTCATTCCTTGTAAACTTGCCATCATTTCTTTTGCTTGACCCATCATTGGACCCATACCTTTTATTGAATCCATTAAATTTTTTTGTTGATTAATTAATTTTGATGTTTCACTAGTCAAACCTTTAATACCTTCCGTTCCTAACATATTTTGAAGGTTATCGTATGCTTGTTCTAAAGTAGTAGAATAATCAATTCTATCACCTTCAGAATCATCATTACCATCTACTTTGGCGGGTTTACTGGATGGGATGGATTTATTGGAAAATCCAGATTTAGGTTTTTTGCAATTAGATGAATCATCATCCCAGCAAAACATTGGTTCTGCACATTCGGTATTTTTCTTTTTTCCCTTTGAAACAAACTTTTTTGTTTTTTTATTGTATTTCCAGCAAGTTTTTAGGTCTCCACTCATATCTTCTTTGAATTCTTCTGTCTCCATTCCTTCTTTAGTTTCTTCTTCTCCTTTTTCAAAACCTTCAATTTTTAAAACATGTTTACGAATAAGAAATGAAACAATTACGGCTGTGCCTAAAGTTATTACCATATTTTTAGTGAAGAAGTTAGTCAATAAACCAACTGCAATCAAAACACCTAACGAATTCCAATCAGATTTAAAAACATACGATAGAACAACAGTCAATGTTACTAAAAATACAGCATATAAAGTAAATTTACTTTTTAAGAGAGAATTTTTCTCTAATTTTTTCAAAACTTTTGTTAAAGGATTATTCATTTTGGATGATTTCCTAGCCATTTATATACATAATACATAAAAAAACTTATTCATAAAATAAATAAGTTTTTTATAAAAAACTTATTTATTTTATGAATAAGTTTTTTTACATAATATTTACTTTCCCATATTTGTTAAAGCTGACATTATATTAGACATAGCATCTTTAGCAGGACCTTGTTGAGAAAGTTGTTTAACTTGTTCAGCCAAATTAGTAGCTTTGTCTTCTTTTTTTTGACATTCTTCCCTTTCATCACCATCTTTACATTCTTCCTTTTCCTTTCCTGCATTCTCGGCTACTTTTTCCAACATCTTTACCATTTTTGTCTCAGGATCATTAGCTTCAACAAAACTTTCCTTAACTTGATTGCATCCAAATACAAAATTTGAGACAAATAAACCAGCTAATAAACCAATTGTTACGTTTTTAGTGTAAATGTTGACTAAATAAGCAACTGTGCCGAACATAACGACGCATTCCCAAGAACGCATACTAAAATATCCAAGGACATTCAATATTGCTAAAAGACTTACAACATAGAAAACGTATTTGTTTTTGGTTAAATTAATCAAACTCTTTTTCATTATAATAATACGTTATAAAAAATAATTTTCCTAAATTATTTTTTCTTTAATCATTTTTCTTTAATCATTTTTTTCTTTGTTTTTCTATTTTTTCTTTTTTTTTCTTTTTTTTCCTTTTTTTCCTTTTTTTCCTTTCTTTTTTTCCAAATAATTAAAACCACCGCGTTGTGTTTTTCTCTTTGTTTTTCTCTTTGTTTTTCTCTTTGTTTTTCTCTTTGTTTTTCTTTTTTTTTTATTACAAGAACAGCTAAATAAATTTAAAAAATTCATATATTAAATATTAATATTAATAATTTTTAAAAATTTTTAAAAATTCTCTCGTATTATTAATTTTCATAGTAATTTGTTTCAATTCTTTTTTTAATTCTTTTTTTAAAAAATCTATTTCACACATATCTATTTGTTTTTCTATATATTGTTTAATTTCATCCAACGCATAAATTTCATTATTTATTTTATCAAATTTTTTTTTTATAGTGTTTTCACATTTTTTTTTAATATCTAAAAATTCTTCTTTATTTTCAATGTATTCTAATATATTATATAATTTTTTTACTTCATTTTCTATTAATATAAAATTTAAAGTTTTATTTTTTGCAGCCAATTTATCATTATTTATATTTATTTCCATTAACATATACTAAAAAAAATTTTATGTTTAAATAACTTAATTGATATATGATTTAAAAAATATATTAAACTAAAATATGAAATTATATTATTGAAAAATATTTAAATCTAACAGAATAATATTTAGAAATGTCTAAAAATACTGAACTACTTTTAACAGAAAATCCTAACAGATTTGTAATGTTCCCACTAACAGACAAGTCAATATGGGATGCCTATAAAAAACAAATGGATTGTTTTTGGAGAGCCGAAGAGATTGATTTTTCTCAAGATTTATCACATTGGAAAACATTAAATGAAAAAGAACAATATTTTATTAAGATGGTGTTAGCTTTCTTTGCTGCAAGCGATGGAATTGTTATAGAAAATTTAGGTAGCCGATTCTTAAGTGAAGTCCAATTGCCTGAAGCCCGCGCTGCATATGGCTTTCAATTAATGATGGAAAACGTGCATTGTGTATCGTCAACAACTAAAATTTTAACTGACGTTGGTTATTATAATATTGGTGAATTGGAAAATAAATTTGTAAATGTTTGGAATGGAAGTCAATTTTCTAACGTACAAATAAAATATACTGGAAACCAATCTATATATAAAGTAAAATTATCAAATGGTATGGAATTGGATTGCACCGATGGTCATAAATGGTTAATTAGGACATGTAATCAAAAACATCCTGAACGATGCGTCGAAGAAAAAATAGAAACAAAAAATCTAAAAAATGGATATGTATTATCTAATTTTGAATTACCTGTAATAAAATGCACGGACCCTAATGAATTTAAAAATCCATACATACACGGTTTTTTTTGTGGTGATGGTTCTTATTGTAATAATTATCCTGCTATTTATTTATATGATAAAAAAAGAAAATTATTACCCTATTTTAATCCAAAAAGTATTCAAAAAAAGAAAAATCCTATTCGGTTTTATATAACCGATAAAATAAATAAACCAAAATACGAAGTTCCTATAAATTATAGTATTAAAACTAAATTAGAATGGTTAGCAGGTTACGCTGATGCAGATGGTTGTATTAATTTAAATAAAACGAAAGATGCTACATCTATTCAAATCGTTTCGATTAATAAATCATTTTTGAAAGATGTTCAGTTAATGTTAACAACGATGGGTATTTTATCGAATATAAAATTAAATCATAAAGCAGAAAAAAGATTATTACCAAAAAACGATGGCACTGGAGAAACTGCTTATTATAATTGCAAAGATTGTTTTGTATTATATATATCAACTAAAGATGTAAATAAACTTATTTTACAGGGATTTTGTCCAAAAAGATTAAATATTTTATATTGTGAAAGAATTGATAATTCATTTTCTAATAAAGAAAAAATTAGAATAAAAAATATTAAAAAAATTTCTGATGATGAAAAAACATTTTGTTTTTCAGAACCAATAAATCATACTGGAATATTTAATGGTATATTAACCGGACAAAGTGAAACTTATTCACTACTCATTGATACATATATTAAAGAAAAAGAAGAAAAAATGAAATTATTTAAAGCTTTGCAAAATTTTCCATGTATAAAGAAAAAGGCAGATTGGGCAACAAAATGGATAGATGATAAAAGAAGTAATTTTGCCACACGATTATTAGCTTTTGCGTGTGTTGAAGGTATATTTTTTAGTGGTTCTTTTTGTTCTATTTATTGGTTGAAAAAACGTCAATTGATGCCAGGATTAACTTTTTCAAATGAATTAATTAGTAGAGATGAAGGAATGCATACTGATTTCGCTGTTCTTCTGTATTCAAAATTAAATAAAAAGGCAAAAAAATCAAAAGTCCACGAAATATTTAAAGAAGCAGTTTCTATAGAAAAAGAATTTATTTGTGAAGCTTTACCATGTAAATTAATTGGTATGAATTCAAAATTAATGAGTAATTATATTGAATTTGTCGCTGATAGATTATTGGTTCAATTGGGATATCCAAAATTATTTAAAACAGCTAATCCATTTGATTTTATGGAAATGATTTCTTTACAAGGTAAAACAAACTTCTTTGAAAAAAGAGTTGGTGATTATAGTTTAGCGAGTGGTGATCATAGTGAAGCTTCTTTTGATTTAGATATGAATTTTTAATTATTATTCTATTTATATATATATATTTATAATGTTAGGATTAATAATAACAATAATTATAGTAATTATTATGTTGGTTGGGGTTATTTATTATTTTACATTGAAAAATAACAGCGTTCACGATAAATATGTAAACGAGATGATGAACCATAATAATTTTAAGAAAAATGCATTAAATCATATAACAAATTCATTACTTGAAATTGATTATTTAAATGGTAAAAATGGTAATTTAGGAAGCAATGAAAATTCAACTTGTTACAAAAAAGATGGTTCTATTATAAAAAATTGTAGATGTCACGGAAGTTGTAAAACATGTGGTTATGGTGATATGCCTAATGGAATCAATCAATGTTTAAAATGTAAAAACGGAACAAAAGTAAATAAACTTTATAATAATGGCGCTGGGTGGTGTAGCATGATAACTAATGAAGAAGTATCTAATGATTATAGTTTTTCTAAAAATGAAGCAAGTGCTGTAGATAATTCAAATATGTCACCAACAACTGTTCCTGCCACAACAACCGTTCCTGCAAAAGGTAAAATAAAAATGACGTGTAATCAAAGATTTATGAATATGTGTGCTGCGTCATCAAATTGGGGTGAATGTTTAGAAAAAAATAAAAAATCATTATTACTTTCTGGATGTAATATTGAATTAGATAAAAGTCAAGTATCTGATTCAAGTACTGCAAAAAATATTGGAATGGTAAAAAAAACAAAGTTAGATCAAAACGATAATAAATTGTTAGCAAATCATTTTTTACAATCTGAAAATTCTCAACATAAATTACATATTACAAATAATGGACGATTAATTATAAAA
>Ga0315315_10003965_pt1 | contig 13670 bp, 15 predicted proteins | sample M140m3416metaG_FD_203699 | JGI IMG/M metagenome (GOLD analysis project Ga0315315, IMG submission 203699) | Ammonia-oxidizing marine archaeal communities from Monterey Bay, California, United States - M1 40m 3416 | ecosystem: Environmental > Aquatic > Marine > Intertidal zone | place: USA...
GTAAATCTTATATCATTATTATCAATCTTTTTTATATTTTTGTTTTTTATTTTTTTATGAAAAATATAGTTATTATAAAATGTTTTATTTAATGATGTCATCTCATTAAATATCCAAATCTGCTTTTGAAATGTAATTCTATCTATATAATCAGAAAAAATAAAATTTTCAAGAAGCATGATATAATCTTGAATACATTCTTTACTTTTAATTTTTGATAAGTAATCAATCAAATTTTCATGAAATAATAATCCCACACTGGTTCTATCTGTTTCATTCATCACTAAAAAATGATCAGAAATTTCATAATAATTTTTTATTAATTGTCTTGTTATCTCTTTCGTATCTTCATTAAAATTTTTCTTTTGAAATATATTTTGAAACAGATTAATCTGTAATATTTTATTATGATTTGTATAAATTTCATATGATGAATTCAATTTTCTCAAATCACCTTCAATATATTTTATCAAATTTGTTTTTATTAAATTATCAATATTTGGCATTAAAATATTAATAACATTTTCTATCTCTTTATCTGTAGGTTTTTTGATCTCTATAGTTGTACATATTTTCATTATTTCTTTTATTTTTTTATCAATATGATAATTTCCGATACAAATAATTGGCAACATGGTCATTTGTTCTTTTTTTTGTTTTGTCGTTTTCTTAGGTCTTATAAGTTTTATGAGAGAATTTATACCACCTTTATCACCATTATTCATACCATCTATTTCATCCATGACTATCGCTATTAATTTCTTTTTCTTATTCAATAAACTTAAAACATTAATATCCGACATATTATGATTCGTTATCATTTCTATAACTGATTTGTTGCGAATATCTCCTGCATCATACATAACAATATCATAATTCATTTTTTTCAACATTTCTTTAACAAAATAACTTTTACCAGTGCCGGGTGATCCATAAATATATATTCCTCTCTTTATAATTTTATTTTGTTTATTAGATTGAAAATTATTCAAACTTTCCATAAATATTTTTTCACATTCTAATCTATTTAATAATAAATTTAAATTTAATTGTTCCATCTATTTATAATTGATTTCATTTTTTTATACTTTTTTTTACGAACTTGTTTATTATCTTTTTCATAATCTAATAACGCATTCCGACATTTTGTAGAATTTAATGAATAACATAATTGCTCTAAAAAATCAATATAATTTTCATATCTATAACCATTATAACGAAATTTTGATGGTTTTATCCACTGTTTATATTTATATTTAATAAGCAATGAAAATATATAATCATATTTTTTCAATAATATTTTTTTCATATAATTATCAAATCCTATACCAGCATTTTTATATGAATATTGTTCATGGTTAAACCTATAGTATATTATATATTTTTCATAATTGCTTTTGTTAGTAAATAATAATTGTTCACCGTTTAAAAATTTTAATATTTCAATATTCACAATTTCAACTGGCAACTGATTTAATAATATTAACATACTATTATCTAATAATATTTTAAATTTTCATTTTTAAATAATATTTCAATTTAATATTATTTAAAATTTGATATTATTTAAAATTTGATATTATTTAAAATTCAATATAAATTTAACAACCTTTTACACCCGTTACACCATCCCACACACCATCCCACAATACACCATTCTTTTTTGACCATTTACATTTTTCTACTCTATTTATTGATGTATTACCTGCAGGAAATGTATGAACATACGATGGTGCTATGGATCCGTCGGGTCCGGGGTTTTTTCCTTTATATTGGCATTTATTTCCTGGTATAGCTTCCCAATATTCAGGGCATTTAGGAATCTCAGGCGGATATAATTGATTTTTATAACTTTTTTTTATCATTAATGCTGTTATAGTTAGCATTATGACAAAAACTACTGTTGCTACTGTTAATACTGTTTTATTGAAACTCATATATAAATAATTATAATATTATTTTTTCTTTTACTATGATATATATAATGAACGGACGTATAAATATAATTGGTCATAATAATGTAGATAGGTTTTTATTATATGAAACACCTAAAGTGAAAGATTCTACAGAATATAAAAATGCATTGATGGGTCATTTTGAATCCTCATTATTATCTAAAGTATTTTTTTCCGCTGATAATATTGATTTATTGCAAAAATCCATCATTGTTGGTGTTCATAAAAAATCTAGTGGCTTATATAATATAGGATATCAAGATGAAGATGTTTTAAAAATAATTATGCGCGCTATGTATTTGCAACATTCTAAAAATCTATGCAATAATATTACTACACAAGTTAAAGAATTAAACAATTTTGTTGTAAATTATGCTATACCTCAAATATACAATGAAGCTGAAAGTTATTTAAAATATAAACAACATGTCAGTTATATTGCTAATCCCATTAGTTTGCCAAAATCAAGTTATCATTCCAATACTCTTGTTATGAAACCATTTTTTTAAATATAAAAAAATATTAAAAAATATAAAAAATATTAAAAAATATAAAAAATATTAAAAAATATAAAAAAAATATTGCTTTTTTATATTTTTTCATTGTTGATATTTCATTAATAATGTATTTTTATTTTGTTAATAATGTTAAAATTTTCATTATTAAATTATTTACTTTTCTTTTTGATTCTTGTTTTAATACCCATCTGTCTAATTAAACGACGACCCTGATATTTCTTAAATTCGCTCGTTAATTCATTTAATTCAGACATCCACATGGTTTCTATTGTTGTATCTTTCAAAATTTCCAATTCTTTCATAAAATCATCTCTATCTTTCAATAATTTATTCATGTTTTCTTCTTCTACTTGCTCAATTCGCATTGTTCTTAAATATTTATATTCCGTATCATTATCCATAATATCATAATTGCGATTTTTCAATAATGCAATCACTTCATCTTTTTTCTTTCGTCTAAGATCAATAATATCTTCACATTGTTCTAGAATAAATTTAGCCTTATTTGTTAATTTTTTTACATTATAATTCATCTGTTTAATAATATATTCCTTTCTTTTGATATATGCTTCATGTCTTACTTCATAATAATCATCAATAATCTCATATACTGTATTATACTTCTTCAAACAATGTTGATCTGTGAATAAATTCATATTTGTTAGCTTTTTTGTAGTTGTCAAATTCAATGTCTTTTCCAACATATTTACATGTTCATTCACTTGTTTGGATAGTAAATTTGGAAGAATACCAGGATGAAACTTTATAGTAAAATCAATCATTACATCTGTACACATATCTGTTTTCTTTTTAATCACTGGTTTCTTTTTAGTACCCTTTTTTGTTTTATCTGACATAAGATTTTCCAAAAATTCATTATAATCTGTTGTCCATGTACCAATAGGCAATTCTATGATTTTTATAGTATCAGAATTAATTACTTTATATTTTCCCTTAATCAAATATTTATTTTTATCATTTTCATAATTTTTAATAACTTTACCTTTAAATCCTTCATAATAAGGATGCAACTCAATATTATCTTCATTATTATTAATCTTATTTTGCAAATATGTAATAATTTCATTCATATTATAAGACAATCCTCTATAACTAAAACCAGTACCAATACCCATACCACCATTTATAAGAACAAAAGGTATAATAGGGATATAATATTCAGGTTCCACTAGCATACCATCGTCATCATTGTGATTCAATATATTTTTATCTTCATCTCTAAAAATAAATTTTGTAATCGGATTCAATGCTGTAAATATATATCTTTCACTAGCATGATCTTTACCACCCATCAATCTTGTTCCAAATTGACCATTCGGGAGCAATACATTTGTATTATTTGATCCCACATATTCTTGAGCCATACCAATAATTCCCTTAATCAAACTCATTTCACCATGGTGATATCCTGAATGTTCACTAACATACCCAGCCAATTGTGCAACTTTAATTTCATTTGTCAAATTTCTTTTTAAACAAGAGAATAAAATCTTCCTTGTACTAATTTTCCATCCATCCACCATATTTGGTATTGATCTATCACAATCATATTTTGAGAAATGTTTCATTTCTTTATCTACAAAATCTTGATATGAAATTTGTTTTTTATCAATATTTAACACATCATCTTTATCATATGTACCCAACCATTCTTTTCTATCATCAGCCCTATTTTTATCAAACACTTTTGCTAAAGCATCTCCACATGTTTGATCATCATCATATTTAAATGAAACCATTTTCTTTTTCTTAAAATATTCTTTAAATTCTTTAGATGAACTTGTACCCAAACCTTTAAAATATTTAATTTTCCATCCTTTTCCATTATTATTTTTTTCTTTCCATTTCAAATATTTACTCTCTGTGTAAAATGATAGTTCTTTATTGCCTTTCTTGGCCTTCAATATTGGCGTATTCATAAATCCAATAAAACCATCCATCTTTACCAATTCTGGCCATTGTGTCTGAAATAGATTGATACACAATCCCTTAATATGTGCACCATCCAAATCTTGATCTGTCATAAATAACACTTTGCCATATCTCAAATGTTTCTTAATCTTTTCTTTTGTATCATATTTTTTACCTGTTTCCAATCCCAATATTTTCTTAATATTTGTAATTTCAGCATTGCTATTTAATTTTGTTTGCGAAATATCACGTGTATTTAGAAGTTTCCCCTTAAGTGGGAATACACCAAACCAATTTCTATCCTCTTTACTTAATCCGGAAACAATACCGGCTTTAGCCGAATCTCCCTCAGCTAAAATCAACGTGCAATTCATACTTTGTGAACCACCTGCTTTATTTGCATCCAATAACTTCGGAATACCTTTAATATTATTCGTTTTTCTACCATCGCATTTTTTCGCTGCTTTATTGGCCTTTACTTCATTTAAATTAATAGCTGCTTCCATAACACCCATTTTTGCCAATTTAATAATAAATACATCAGTAACTTCACATTTTGATCCAAATTTTGAAACTGGCGTATTCATTGTCTCTTTTGTTTGACTATCAAAAGCTGGATTTTCAATTGCACAATTTAGAAATAACATCAATTGTTCTCTAATTGTAACTGGTTTTACTTTAATCTTTTTCCTTTTTTGGATATATACTATCATCTTTTTTACTATCTGATTCATAATATATTCAATATGTTTGCCACCCTTTCTTGTATGAATACCATTTACAAACGACACATGTGTAAATTCATCCAATGGACTAAGACATACTGCAAATTCCCATCGCTTATTGGGTTTTTCATAAATCCTTTTTGTGTTTGATTTACTTCCAATATATAAATCAATATACTGTTCAAATGTCTTTATCGGCATCAATTCATTATTAAACTTAACTTTTACTAATTTATCTGTAACAGCAGAAATATCCAATGTTCTCTTCTTGAGAAGTGAAAACATATCATCTGTTAACCCAGTCATACCAAATCTTTCATAATCTGGAAGCCAAGATACCCTTGTATAGGGTTTCACTTTTGTTTTCGTCACTTTTGGCTTACGAATTTTTGATAAATTATTTTCAAATCTCTGAGAATACTTTAGCTTTCTATTATGATCAACCGTTTCTATTTCACCCCATTTAGAATAGATCAATACGAGTTTAAATCCAAATCCGTTTTTTCCACCAACGATTTTCTTTTCAGACTTATCATAATTAGATCCTGTTCTCAAATGACCAAAAATCATTTCTGGAATCCAAATGTTATATTCAGGGTGTTTAGCGATATCAATACCATTGCCATCATTGTACATCGTAATTATACCTGTATTTTTATCAATAGTTATTTCAATATTTTTGACTGGAATTATTTTCTTTTCACCGTTTTTGATTTTTTCATTTAAACGAATCTGATGATCACGACAATTCACAATTCCTTCATCAAAACATTTATAAAATCCGGGTGTCCACATATATTTACTCCATGTCATATTACCGTCATTGTTTAACAACCAATTATCATCTTCATCGGGTTCTACACTACCAATATATGTATCTGGGGCATCTAAAATATGCTCAATATCAGTTTTTTTCTGATACTTTTTAGCAAGAAGTTTTTTTTGTTTTTCAGATGTTCCCGACATTTAAAATATTAATTATATATTATTTCTTTTTAAATTATATTTTTAATCAATTTAATTTTCGCGTTTATTTAGAAATACTTATTTTTCTTTTTTTCTTTTAACTATATATATAATGGTTCTTAGAAATTGGAAACGCGCAGCTGATGGTGGTGTTGTTGTTGCTGGTAAAAAATTTGCCAAACTTGTTGGATCTCGTGCACAAGTCTGGCATGGAACAGCATACAAAACAAATCCCGGTAAAAAAGCCCTTACGAAAAAACATCTTATGCAAAAGAAAGACGGAAAAATTGTTTCACGCAAGAAGAGTAAGACCGCAAAAAAACAAAAGCATCTCGGTGCTTACATTGATCTTGCACGCAGAAGACGTGGAAAAAGTTTTCAGAAGATGAAAAAAGGCATGGTCAAAACAATGAAGAAAAGAAGAAAGAAGAAAAGCAAAAGTCGTAAGAAGAAAAGAAGTCGTTAAATTATCTTATTAACATATAATTTTTATAATATTTAAATATCATAAAAATTATATATGAATTATAAAACATTTTTAAAAACACCATCATATCTTATTATTTATTGTTGGTGGTTATGGTTATGGGCATTATTATTTTATTTAAATTTTATTACAATATCACCATTGCCATCTTTATTTATTGCTTTTTTATTTAGTTTTATATTTATTCAATTAGATTTTTTATACTCTACAGCTAATTTCTTTTTTAAATTATTTATCATTTTCTTTGAGTTTTTCATATTAAATATTATTTATTTTAAGAAAAAAATTATTAATAAAAAAGATGTTATGATAAATGCTTTTGTTTTTGCATTTTATAATATTTATTTATATTTTGTATTTGGTATTAATATGTATCATCTATATTTTAAACATTTAAAAAGAAAAATTAATAAAAAACAAAATCATTATTTCAAATCATTATTAAAGATAAACCAAACATATTTTTTTATTATTTTCATTATTTTATTAACATATAATATTAAATCACGTGTACAATAAAATAACATAATATATTAATGGATATACAAATATATAAAAAAAACAGCAGTTATTTAGTTTATTCAAGTTGGTTATGGGTATGGAGTGTTTTATTTTTACTTGATTTTATATCATTTTCGCCTCTGATATCTGTGTTTATAGCATTTATAACAACTATATTCTCTACAAGTATATTTAAATTAACTAAAAATAGTCAATTCAATCATGTTGCAAATATTTTTCATTTTTTATTTTTTATTATCATTTATCTTAAAAAAAAAATTATTTCAAAAATTGATATAATAATGAATTTTGTTATTTTTATTGCTTATAACATTTTTTTACTATTGTTAGGTACTAATATTAATGAAATTTATTTAAAATTTATGATTAAGCACATAACCACATTTAAAAAAAGAAATTATTTTGACTTTTTCTTTAAAAACCATAAATATTTTACATTATTTGTATTGTTATGTATTTTATTAAGAGTGACCATAAAGAAAAATATTATTTATATGAAATTGCCTATTATTTAATAAAATGTTATACATTATCATTTTTTATTAAATTACCCAAAACTGGTTTTTCATTACCTGGATTTATAAATATTACAATATCTTCTTCCATTTCTTCTCTTTCTCTTTCTTCTTTTATTTTTTGTTTCAAATATTTCGTATATTTTGTAAGTGCATCCGTCAAATCTAATCTATTAATATTCTCTATTGCAAAATGATCATCAATTCGTTCTTGTTCAATTTGTCGTCTCATTTCTAAACGATCCCTTATTCTCATTCTGTTTTCTCTAATTTCTTGATCATGTCTTTCTCGTATTTCTCTTAATTCGTGCGCTGACATTCCACAATGACAACTTCTCATAAAACAACATACAATCAACAAAATACATAAAAACGCTAATAAATATGGTGACATCATTTCAAGCACATCATTAGCTCCCATATTATTTGAATAAATTTTTATATAATGAAAATTTATTCAATTTATTTTCTTTTTTTACCGCGTGTTCTTTTTCTTCCGCGTGTTCTTTTTCTTCCGCGTGTTCTTTTTCTTCCGCGTGTTCTTTTTCTTCCGCGTGTTCTTTTTCTTCCGCGTGTTCTTTTTCTTCCGCGTAATCCATGGGCCGTTGCATGGGCTGGTGGCGTAGTGGACACTCCCGCCATTATCTTTGCTTTCATAACACGCAATTTTTTGGCTGCTTGTTTTCTTAATTTTTTTTCCTTTGTTTCCGCTGACATTGGCGCTACCTTTGTCATATTATTTTTCTTTTTACTTTTCCATTTTTTCCCAAAAAATACTGACATATACATAATATATAGATTATTTTTCATTCTTAATTTTACTTTTAATATTTTTTATAACATCCATAAAATAATTTTTATTAACAACAAGTTCATCTTTGTTTTGTTTCAAATATTTACAATATTTTTTATATAAATTTAGATTTGTTAATTGTTCTATATCACATGTTTCGCCAATTTTTTTTATTACATTGAAAATAGTTTGTTTTTTGTCCCATAAATTACAACTAATATTATGAATATATTTATTATTTGTTATTTTAACATGTGAATAGAAATATTCTATTAAAAATAATATTTCTCTCTCTGATGATGTTTTTATATTTGTTTCTTGTTTAAAAAAATAAAAGATTTCACTAATTTCAACCACTTCGTTCAAATCCTCCTTAATACTATTTTTCCAAAACTCATGAAATTTACGCACAATAATTAATTTATATGAAAAAATATCACAATAACAATGATTTTTTAAATTTCTTTTTGAATGTAATTTACTATAGGCAATGGCTGTGCTAAAATGTTGATGATCATATGGATCAATATCTGGTTCAAATAAACATGGTATATTTTCATCTATTAAAAATAATTGCCATAAATAATATAATTCTATATTTGTTATTTTTTCATCTGTTTTTTTAACAATATATTTATTAATAAACTTGTCAATAATATCTGATTTTTTATTATTTTTAAAATACAATATTTTTTCTTTATCTTCTATTTTATTTTGTAAATATTCTTCTGAATTATCATAACGCTGCGAATAATGTATTGCTACAGATATTATATTTAAAACGTTATGATCTAAAAAATGTTGCCAAAATCCTTTATTCTGAATAGATGGTTTAAAATCTAAAATTCTCATATTTAAATTAATTTTATTATCCATTGTATAAGTAAAATTGTTTAAAATATCATAATTATAATAATCTTTAAAAGAATCATTAATGTGATTTAAAAAAGTTTTATAACAATCCCGTGTAACATAGGTTATATTATTTTCTTTTTTCATTATATTATCTCCCAAAATACATAAGAAATATTTTGCCTCAGATTTTGTTTTAAATAATACAGGGTAAAAATAATTTATTATATTTTGTATTGTTGTTGACTCTGGAATACCAAATCCGAATATATTTGTTTTGATTTCTTTAATTAATATATCTTTTATATTTTGTTTTTTTTGCAACAATATAGTATTTTTTGATATTTCGCTCAATATCAAATATAATAAATCATCTTCATTTATTATTGAATAATTTAAATTATCATATTTTATAAATATATCTACTTCTTTTATATAAAAAAATTGCCTTTTTTCGTTATTTAAAAAATCATGTATAAAATTTGTTTTTTGAAGTGTTATTTTATTTTTATCCATTTCCTTTTTCCAAAATACTATTTCTATTGGTAGTCTATTGCAAATATAACTTGTTATTTTTTCTTTTATTTCTTTATCATTTTCAATATATAACTGCTTAAGTTTTTCCATTCCTTTATTCATAATATTATATTATACTCATATCATTTTAAACATTTTTTATAAATTTTTATAAATTTTTATAAATTTTTATAAATTTTTATAAGTATTTAAAGATTATATTTAAAAAATAATATATGACTACAAAAAATGTTTTAGAAATAAAAACGGTTCAGATTGCTCCTTTCAGAACTTTGATGACAGCGTTAAAAGATATATTACTTGAAACGAATATAACTTTTCAAAAAGATGGTATGCGTATTATCAACATGGATAAATCACACACGATATTGGCTCATTTATTTTTAGATGCTAATAAGTTTGAATATTATTATTGTAAATATCCCAAGATTGTTATTGGTGTTAATATGTTTCAATTATTCAAATTAATTAATTCTATTGATAATGATGATACACTTACTATTTATATTGAAGAATCAGAATATTCTGACGGTATTGTAAATTATCTTGGATTAAAATTTGAAAATGGCGATATTCAACAATCTAAAAATCAAAAGCTCAAATTAATTGAACCTGATGAGGAAGAATTAGAACTGCCAAGTGTTCAATTTTCGTCTGTAATTAATCTTCCTTCCAGCGATTTTCAAAAAATCATTCGCGATTTATCTAATATTTCCGAAAGATTAGAAATTAAATCTGTTGGAAATGAGCTTATTTTTAAATGCCAAGGTCCATTTGCTAATTGCGAATTAAGTAGAACAGAAATGGATGGGGTTACGGAATTTGTCCAAAAACAAAGTAATACAACTATTATCCAGGGAGAATTTTCGCTTAAGAATCTCGGTTATTTCATTAAATGCACTAATCTTTGTAATTCCATTGAAATGTATCTTGAAAATGATCTACCCTTAATTGTAAAATATTCTGTAGCAAGTCTTGGAGATATTAAATTGTGTTTAGCACCATTACCTCCTTAACTGAAATGATCTAAAGAAAAAACTTTTCCAATAATATAACATCTTACTCATTCCTATTATACATATCATATGTTTCAAATATGTATATTTATTTTGTGTATATCCCAATATTATTAATAATGGTCCTATTATTACTAATTTAAATAACTCTTGATAACTATTCGTTAATAAAAATTCTTTATTACTAAAAAAAATGATCACTGCGCCAATTAATATTAATAAAACACTAATTATTTTATTAATTTTAATTATTCCCAAAGCAATAAACACCGGTGAAAGTATGATTAATATATTGTTAGTAAGTTTTTCACTATTGTTATTAATATGAAAAATTTTCATATTAATATATTTTATAATTTTTTTTATATTATAACTCAGTATTCCGATTTATGTTTTTTAAATATACAACCATGATAGGGCAAATCAGTGATTTCCTCTATTTTCTTAACATTTTGATATTTTAAAGTAGATAACCATATCTTTAATATACAAAATGATTTTTTTGGTGAAACTGTAATACCTGTTATACTGTTCAAAATATCTTGATCTTTTGATAATGTATTTCCTGTTAAAAGATATGATATGTCTCTCCATACTTGTGCTATATTTTTATTGTTTACTTTAAATGAAAAACAACCACCATCAATATTTTTTGGATCCTCCCACATTGGTAAAATACCATCACGCATTAAAAATAACATACAATTCTTGATTAATTGGTCAGGTAAAGTATTATTCAACGCTATAATATCTTCAGCTACGCTTATTTTGGATATCTTAATATAACTCTTTAAAGACCAATTAGTATCATGTGGTAAATGCGCCCATAAAACCCATTTATCATATAAGCTATGATTTTTAACAGTTTCCATTTGGGATTCCTCCATTAATATCATATAATATTTAATTTTCTTTAATATTCTTTTATTAATTATTATTAACATTATTAACAATCTCATATGATAAACGTTTTTCGCATACTTCATCTCCTTTTTCTCCATCATCTCCTTTTTCTCCATCATCTCCCTTTTCTCCATCATCTCCTTTTTCTCCATCATCTCCCTTTTCTCCTTCTTCTTTTACAAAGAATTTTATTTTTTGTTCTTTACCCAAAATGAACATTTCTACATCTTGTGTCATAATATTTATGACGTAATCATCATTTAATTCTTCGTTATAATTTGATTTTAAAAATATCTTCAAAAAATCTTTTGACAATATTTCATTTCCCTCTACGAAATATTTTTGTATTTCACTCGTAATATCAAATGTATTACTCGTTCTTAATTTCCCATTTACCAATTCAATATTTATGAATATCTTTTTGTTATTTATATATTCATTATTCATTGTTTTTGTCACTACATCTTCTATTCTAGTCAAAAAATCTTTATCTAATACTTTCAAATTATTTATTGAAACATTTTCTAACTCTTTATAAATATCATTTTTATCAATATATAATCTAATAAGTTCACTATCTCCAAACTCTTCAATATTTCCGAATATATTTTCATCTTGGAGATTTATTTTTAAATGAAAAGATTTTTTTTCTGATAACATATGTAAATTTAATACATCTTCATCATCGCTTTCTTCATCGCTTTCATATCTTTTATTTTTTAAACATTTCTTGTATGTTTCATTAGTAATTCGTCTAACTTTATTTACATTTTTCAATAAAATAAATCCCTTTTGTAACAAAAACCCATTTAAATCATCTCTATTGGAAATTTCACCTTTATTTATTTTATCAATGATTGTTAATATAAAAATGGATACGTAAAAAATTGTTGTATAATATAAAAATGTTAACATATTTATATATTATAAGATACATTTAATTTTTAAATATATTTCATTTTTTTTATTATTTGAATCATTTTTAATTATATTTCGCTAAACGTTGATCTCTTATTGGCGGCATTTGCACCCCAGTATTGTAATTTGATTTTAATTCCTCATCCAATTTTAATTTATAAAATTGTTTTTCAGCTTCTTTTTCTTCGCATTTTTTTCCATCTCCCTTTCCATCATGACTACCCTTATGTTCATGATATAATATTAAATCTCGTTTTATTGGTTTTCTTTGTTCATCTACTCTAACTAATCTACCCGTTTTTGGATCTAAATTAAAGACAAATAATAACATTGTTACTATAACCGTCATTAAAATAAATGGTATAAATACTATTAACCATGACAAAATTCCTAAACCCGATGAACATAAGTAATTGAGCATAAATGTAAAAATAATTGCAAGAATCATTTTCACCAATGCTGTATTATAAAATCCTTTTACTGTATCAATTACAACCTGTGAAATAGAAAATATTAAATATATTAATGCAGGTGGACATAATCCCGATCCAAACATATTATATATTATATATTATATAATATTATTCATTAAATTAAAATATAGTAGGTTCATTATTAACATAACGTCCTACAATATCACCTACCTCTTCATTCTCTAAATATTCATAAATATCTCCTACCTTTTTTTCATTCCCATAATATTTATTACCCTCCACTTCTATCTCTTCCACTTCTTCCTCCTCTTCTTCCTCTTCCTCTTCATTTGCCTCTTCCTCTTCATTTGTCTCTTCCTCTGCCTCTTCCTCTTCATTTGTCTCTTCCTCTTCATTTGTCTCTTCCTCTGCCTCTTCATTTGCCTCTTCCTCTTCATTTGCCTCTTCCTCTTCATTTGCCTCTTCCTCTTCATTTGTCTCTTCCTCTTCATTTGTCTCTTCCTCTTCATTTGTCTCTTCCTCTTCATTTGTCTCTTCTTCATTTGCCTCTTCATTTGTCTCTTCCTCTTCATTTGTCTCTTCCTCATTTGACTCTGC
>Ga0315315_10003968_pt1 | contig 13666 bp, 1 predicted proteins | sample M140m3416metaG_FD_203699 | JGI IMG/M metagenome (GOLD analysis project Ga0315315, IMG submission 203699) | Ammonia-oxidizing marine archaeal communities from Monterey Bay, California, United States - M1 40m 3416 | ecosystem: Environmental > Aquatic > Marine > Intertidal zone | place: USA...
CGTTCCACCGTCTCCCGGACCCTCTCCTCCTGATCCGGCTCTGCCGACGCCGCCGCCGGCGCTGGCGCGTCGTCGGCGGGTCGGCGCGCTCTCCGGGGAGAGCGCCGAGCCGCTGGGGCCGAGCACGCAGCCGCCGCCTCATGCATGGCTCTCAGTCCGGCGCAGCGGCCCCTGCCGCCGCAGCTCTCCGTGGCCGGCTCAGCGGTCCCTGCCGCTGCGGCTCTCCGTGGCCGGCTCCGGCCTCTGCACCTGTCCCTCAGGCCCACATGGTCTGGTCCCTGCGTCCGCGCCCGTGCGCGTGTGCCGCCCCGCGGCTCCGATCCAGGTACTCAGTTCCTGCAGCCCTGAATGGCGGGCAGCCCGTGGAGCAGCCAAAAAGCCAGCGGCTGACTGCGCTGGGAAAACACGCCGGCGATGCGTCGTCTCCTGGTCGGGCCGATGCTCTGAGATTCAGCGCTCTGGCCAGCCGGTCCGCCGGCGGGAGCCGCTCGGTCCGGCCGGAGCAACCCTACCGCATGTAACGGCTGTCCAGCCTACTCTCTCCCGACCTCGGGCCCGAGAAATCATGGATCGGGGGCGGGACTTGCGACGCAGTGCCATGCGCCGAAACCCGCTCGTAACGGCCCCGCCGTTTTACCGCGAATCCCCGATTCGTTTTACGCTAGTTGGGGCCCCGCCCTTCTAGAATCTTCTCACTCCTAATAGTTCTCCTTACACGTTAGTCCCCGCCGGCCCCGCCGGCGGGGGCGTACTCAACGACCCCGGTTACGCTCGCCCGGCTTCTTCGGGCGGCGCCGTGATCTCGAAACCTTGGCAGGGTTGGGTCTGGGGTGTGGAGGAATTCGCTGCCGGCGCGTCGCCAAACGTCGGCCTTCCGTCCGTCCAGCCTTGGCGACCCTCTTCGCTTCCCGGTAAATCCGGTCCTCGACTGCAGCGCGGGCCCGTGGATCATGCTTGGTTCGACCAAAAGCGCCACGGGCTTCCTTGTACACGGATTGCCTCGCTGTGTTGTAGTCGGCTGGGCTAGGCTCAGAAGGCCAAACGCCACCCTGTCGACTTACCCGCTGCTGATGAGCAGTCAGGGCCTTGTACCAGGCCGCACAGTCCAGGTTTGCCTCGATATCGGCCGGAGGCGCACTCATTGGTCCTTGTTGCCTTCCGGACTTTGCACGCCTTCGGCCCTGAGTCCGCAGTTGCTGGTGTAATCGACCGCGGGGGCTGGAGGCCGGAGTCTCGGCGATGGACCCTACCATCAAAGTCTGCTCCAGGCCGACCAGCCATAGATCCAACGCACTGGTGGGATTGTCTGCTCGGGACAAAACACTCTCGTCGTGGGTTCGTGCCGGGCCCAGAACGTCTTCCAGCACGCCGATTCCGGCTATCGCTTCGGCTTTCCCAGTGCCCTTCTTCGACGGCATGTGAGCGGACCCGGCCAGTGCTTGGTGGTTGTGTCTGGTTGGAAAGCTATCGATTCGTCCGTCGAGGTACGCTCTTTTGAGCTCGTATTTTTCCCAATACAATTTTTCCAGTTTGGGCGCTCGAACATCCTTGCTGTCAATCCACGAACTGCTCGACAGCGGCCAGTGTTTCCAGGCCACAAGATACGAGGTCCGTCTCCCGCGCACCCGGTGACGAAGAATCGTCTCAATTTCGTAGTGACCATCCTTCGCCCGCATCTGCTCTAGCAGCCGCTCGGCCTCTTTGGGCTTCATGATGCGGCCGTCAGCGGTGAGCTGCGAAGTGAACTCACCGTCTCTCGCGAACGGACGCATGTTGCTCACGTGATAGGTGGTGTGCATGCGGGTCACAGGCACGCCGAAATCCACAGACCACGTTGAGCCTCTGATAGACCTCACTAATTTGGCCGGTACGTAAACGGGCCACTGCTTGCGACTCGGAAGGCTGCTGGTGATCGGCAGAGACAGAGCGGCGAACTTGAGGTACACCCACTTGCCGGGCTTCAGGTCACCCTTCTGAGGCCAATCCCTGCAGCGACGGTCCTTTTGCCGCTTCATTTCATTCTCGAATTTCTCCAAAATGTCGATCACATCGGCCCGGATGAAATTCATTCGCTCGATGCGATCGCGGACCGCATCATCTACCTTCTTCACTTGCAGCAGTGCGTTCGAGATCGCCGCAGAGCACAGTGGCTCACGGCCTGTCTCTACGCAAATCGGGGATCTATTCCCGAGCTGCTCTTTCGGCCAGCTGTTGATGTGGTTCAGTGCTGTACTCAGCCGTTCCGGCCAGCTGCTTTGATCAAGGGTGTTACCACCTCTCAGGCATCGGTTGAGAAGCCGGTGCTGTATCTCAATGGCGCCGTTGGCCGTGGATCTCTGGCCGCTGGTAGCTGTAAGCCTTACACCCATCAACGAATAAAACTGTTGGAAAAAGCTCCCCATAAAACGGCTGTCTCTATCAGAGCTGATGCTGATGGGTGCCCCCCTCGAATGACGGAGTATCACCTCCTCATACAGCAGAGTTGCAGATTCTGCACCTGATATAGATTCTCGGCAAGGCGTGGCGAAAAGGCGCTTGCTGCACCGATCCACGCAGGTCAGGACAGCCGTCCACGAGTTCATGCACTCGGATGGGGCCAGTCCGGTCAGAAAATCTATGTGGTATGCAACGCAGATGTCTTCAACTGGAGCGTATCGCTCCATCAACCCTGGGGGTTTCAACGTGCTATGAATCGTCTGGCTACAATGGCTGCATCTCGAGATGTAGTCCTTGATCTGGGCACTCATGCCCTTCCAAAAGAAAAACGAGCTGAGGATCCTAAACTGGGTATGTGCGCTGGGATGCCCATGTCTCAAGTGGCAGTCTCGAATCAGTTCCAACTTCTTTTCGGCACCAGGAACGCACACTAACCAACGCGCAGATTGCACAGACCAGAACATTAGTATCCGCCCGTCCGGGCTCAGGGCGTACTTGCTCGGTTGCACATGTCCCTTTCCCTTGGCGATATCACGGTCGCGCTCCGCCTTCGGCCGCCGCATCCATTTCAGCGCAGCATATTCTTCGGCGAACTCGCTGTCTGCATAGAGCGCTGGGTCCACAGCCGCGTCCACGTGACCCATCAGTTGCGGAGGCAGGGAGGAGGGTGCATCGACTCCAATGCCAAGGGTCATAGGCACCGGTGCCTTGGCTTCTCGCGCCGCTTCCTCGGTCAGAAACAGCCGTACCCCTGATTTAAAACGGTTATTCACTCCTCGCAGTCCTGGATGATCATCGCGGTTGAGCTTCAGCAAGAGCTTCGCATCCGTGTCGCACGTCTTGGCGATTCGGGCGAGGGTGTCATTCTCTGCGGTCACGAAGATTGGGCCATCGCGTGCCCCGCCAGCTTCTTTCAGCTTCTTATCAGCCTGCACGGCCATGATGTGGTCCAGCATGCCCGCGTGACCCAGGAGCAGCTCTTCAGGGTAGGTGCCCTTGACTGCTGGTGCTACTCCACACCGTGTGCATGAGACTCCCAACCTGTGGCTGTGCTGGGGATGGCGTGCAGCAGCCTGTAGAATCTGGTGGTTCATTCGGTCTTCGGTAGCTCGGAGCCCCAGGCTCTCGTGGATGTTGCCGATGTATCTCTGGCCGTCACCCACGTACACGTCCGAGGTCGGCTTACGGATGTTGAGGATTTCAGCGGCCTCACTCCGAGCCCACTCATTTTGAAGCAATGCATCTGGGTCGGTCTCCGGCTCTGAGACCACGATCGCAGCTAGCGTGTCGTGAACTTCAGCTTTCAGTATGCCTTGGGCAATTGCACCTTTGTACAGCTGGGAATCCATATAAGATGTCGGACCTTGGAACTCGTTTCGTACTCCCTCAAAATCCTCGTTTAGTTTGGAGATGGATCTCGAGAGCAGGTCAGGCGTCGACATAACGGGGGATTCGCCGTTTCGGTATAAAATGCGGATCAGCGATGAATACTCGCTTATTTCGGCTTGCCATCGTTGGATCATGGACGAGTTGACCTTCTGAGTCAGCAGGGTGCTGCCTGTCAACGGCCTACAGTCGCTAATAATCCAAGCTGTAACTCCCGACCCGTAAATTGTGGCGCGGTAGCGGTCCAGGGCCCGAACCAATCCGTAGCATTCTCGAACTACACTCGCCCAACGCATTTGTGTCAAAGTGTACGCCTTGCTGTGGAAGTCGATGGGCTTGAACTTTCGGGTCTCTGGGTCTCGTTGTGTGAGCACACAACCGAATCCGTGGGTGGAAGCGTCCACCAAGATGTGAAAATCCCGCGAAAAGTCAGGCACCGTCAGACAGACCAGACTACAAAGACGGGCTTTCAGGCTTTGAAAACCACTCTCCGCACTGATCGGCAGGGCTGCATCCTTCGGCACGAGTACTCCCTTGGGCGTCGTCCAGTGAGTTTTCTCCTTCGCGTGGTCAAGTGGCAAGGGCATCGTCCAGGCGCTGGAAATGTCATCGTCAGGGACGTCGGCCTTCACACAGCGATGTATGCTGGCCGACAGCCGCGCAAAGGATTCCACGAAACAGCGGTAGTATCCAGCCGATCCCATGAAGCGCCGGACATCTTTGGCTGTCTTGGGCCGAGGTATGAGTGCTATGCCCCGGCATCGCTGAGGGTCTGCACACAGAACGCCCGGTCCGACCACAAATCCCAGGAAATTGAGGGTTCTGGCGAAACTCTTCGATTTCCCCTTTGACAGGAAGAAACGGAACCGTTTCGCGAAGAACAACATAGCCAGCCATGCTCGGCGATGTTCCTCCTTATTACACGATACGATAAGGATATCGTCCACGTAAATACGCGCGAAGCCCTGCGGAATCGGCAAACCATCGCCGATAAACTCTCTCAGCTCCGCTTCGTCCTCTGCCGAAACCTCTGCGAAGGTGCCTGGTGCGTACAGGCAGCCGGTGTTCTGCAGACGCATCTCAACCCATCTAGCGAAGAGTGCGGGGATCTGCTTGAGCCCCATCGAAGCGGTGAGGGCTTTGAATGTGCCCAGCCCCCTACAATTCAAACTCGCTAGGTTCTGAGTCAATGAAGCTTGCCCATTTTCGCCTGGCATGAGCATAAGGCGATGGAAAGCACGCGCTAGATCACAGCTTCCACAGACCGGTCCGTCGCCCTTCCCGGCCCCTGTGGTGCCCGTAGCGGGCCACGGGGGAGGGGTGGCATGATCGTTGCACGCGGGGCTCTCGAAATCCGCTTTTAGTCCTTTTATCCCGGGCCTGCGCTGCCCGCTTTTGTTCGCTCGGTATTGGCGGAAACTCTCGATGCTCATTTCTTGCAAAACCGACAGCGAATCGTCGACCGTGGCTACTGGGAAAGAACAATCGGCGCTACACTCGTTGGCTTTGCGGAAGTCCCCGGTGATTCGTACGACCATCACGGGCTTCCCGTTCTCCATCGGTTGTGGCTCCCCTGGGAGCACTTTCTTCGGGACGGCATGCAGCGGGCTCGACCAGCCCACAATGGAGCGATCGTAAAAACCCGCATGCAGCATCGGATTCATTGCCCGTGCGATGGCGTCCAGCAAGTTCACGTGGTAACGCCGGTACTCGGGCGGTGGTAGGACCTTGCCCTCTTTCAGATGCAGTTGCACAGCGTGTTTTCTATCCCAATCGTCCCATTCGCAGACGTAATTAACCTTATCGACACCCAGCTCCGTGGCCTTTTGGCAAATCTCGTCGTGCAGGGATTGGTCCACCGGCTCCCCGACGGTTTCCAGGAGTTCTTGCTCGAGTCGTGGTAAAGATTGTACGTAGTCTTTGGCGTAGTCTTGGACCACTTCTTTAACTTGCTCCTCGTTGAGGCCAGCGTCTTCGACATCGTTGCCGAAACCGTGAGTGACTTCATGCAATCGTACCTTCTGACGTTTCCGCCTCGGCGACTTGTGTTCAGTCTTGGCAGTGTCTGATGTTTCCACTGCAGCGCCTACCCCTACTGAGGCACTGTCCGTGCCGGTGGCTCTTAGGTATTTGTGCGTAGGGTTGGAGCCGTCGGCTATGCCCTTCCAGGTTGCGGTGATACTCGAATCTCGCATTTTTCGCGGTCGTGGCTTCTGGAGGCCAGCCTGCACAAGTTGAGGTGATTCACAATGAATGATGGCCGCGATCTCCGAGTCATCTTCGCGGGCGTCAGGTCCCACAATCTCCACTGCGAAGCCTGGTAAACGCACTGGACATCGCAGCACCAAGGTCTTGCTACTATCGACCTCGGTGCGGTGCTGTTCCAGCAGCTCGGCGGCCGGTACGTGATCATACCCGCCGATGCTGTATTGCTGTGTTTCGAACACGTTAGCTTCACAGCTGATCAGGCCGAGCACACTAAGGGCCCTGGCCTCGGAATCCGTCTTTTCCCATTTCGCCTCGGTCATGAGTGCGGCTTCCAGCTTTGTATGATCGACCAAACTCGGATCCGCCTTTTCGAGCCGACCGCCCACGTCGTCCAAATCCGTTGGTGGCGGCACCAAATCCTCGTCCGGTGTCATCGGCGCGAGAGTGCGACCGCCCTTCTCCTCGAACCGTACCCGTCGGCCATCCGCGTCTGCGGAGGCGCGGTCCTGATCCCAGACGCCGAGATCAGAGGCATCGAAGGTGTCCGAAAACTTTTGTCGGTGTTGTCTCCAGCCGGGTTCTCTTCGCTCGATTCTGGTGACCAGACGTGCCCAGGGCAGTGTCTGGCCGTACTCCGCCTCTAGGTAGGGGCGGTACGGGTAGTGTGCCTTAAGGCTCTCTCGGCAGAACAGCATGAATCCGTGCTTAGAGTACGGTTTTCCCTGTGCCTCTTCGCTTTTGGTCACACTTGGATCTGAGGTGCCGTGTGGGCGTGAAAATGTTTTGTGCAGGGGCCTCTTGGTTGCCTCCACCCGCACGTATGCTAACAGAGCTTTCCATATGGGGCATGTGCGCTTGTAAGGCACCTCCGGCCGGTCTTGGCGGACGATTTTCTCGGCCCAGGCCTCGTCCGCTTCTGCCGCAATCTGCCTCGGAGACCGGGGCGAAGCTTGGTCGTCAGACGAGGGCTGCCGGCGTAAAATGGTTGGTTGCCTGACGGGAGGCTCGTTGACTGAGTCGTCCCGAGACATTGCTCCTACTGCTTCTGGTTCATGTGGAAGGGGTGTGTAGGCTTCCTTCGGCACCGCCGAAGGCTCCCCCCCCCAAAAAAAATCTTGCGACCTGGTCCCATCCAGGTGATTCTCGTCTGCGGTCGTAGTGGGGTGGCATTCGACCAGACGCAAAAGTGCGTGATGCGCTTGGTTCCACTCGCTCAGCAGCGGCTGAATCGCTGACGGGGCGCATTCAACTGCCGCTAGACTAAGAGGCTCGCAGTGTAACATGTCATTTGTCCATGGCATGTCTGGAGCCCGTGTCCGCACTTCGGTATAGATGTCGTTCATGTGCTCTTGCACCAATTTTCGTTGCCGCTGTTTCACTTCGGCCGGGTTAGGCCCGGAGGGCTCAAAACGTTGGGCCTGAGTCAGCACCTGCCTCAGCAGAGGCAGGCCATCGTCGTGCTTGCTGGAGTTCAGCGCGTGCACACCCTTACGGAAAATATCGTCTCTGAGAGTGGCTCGTTGAGAGCGGCCGCGTCCGAAGACAATGACGTTTCCTTCTACGTCTGTCAAATGCGCACGGCCGGCTGCGCAGTGCATAACCGCTTGTGTGGCCGCCAGGAATGCGATGCCGAACAGCATCTGCACGGTAGATATGGCCATCTCGCCCACCGTCACGTTGCAACGGAAAATGCCGTGCCCTTCTCCCAGTGCAAACTCGGCGTTTTTCCAGACGCCGACGATATTGAGCGGCTTGCCGCTGACCGAGGAAAGCGGCGGTGCCGGCTCCAACGAGTCGCGGTCAATGCCCCACTCATCAATGATCAGCGAGGCCGGTGCGTAACACTCCAGCATAGCGAAAGAGTCCAGTCCCGCTAGTGCTGACTGTCCACCCGTCATTGTGCTACGCACGTTATCCACGACTAGATATGAAGTGCTTTGTATCTCGCTACGACGCAGGTCATTTGCTTCACGGGCTTCAGACGAGGGCGTCACTGCCCTGATCGTTTGCTCCGCGATCGGTTTCCACTCGATGATTGCCTCATCTGTCTTCCCCTTTTCATCGGCCAGTTGCATGATCTCATCCGATGCATGCCGAATCCGATTCCCTACCTCTGATGCCGCCCTCGGCAGCTCGCTGGGATCAATCACTCCCGCCACGATCCCTGGGTGCCACGGCCCCTGGCCGAGCACCCGATGACGACTACGCCCGCTCTCCCCCGCCAGGCGGTCGTCACCATTCATTCCCGACTCCCCCGCCAGGCGTTGACAACCTCCATCTGGCTTCTCCCCCGCCAGGTGGTTGCCTCCTACTCTTTTCTCTGTCACGCCCCACTCGCCTACTGTACTGCTCCCTCTCTCATTTTCCTCACACAGCCTCGGCGGTGGAGCGGACGCTAGTTTAAATGTCCTTCGGAGACATCGTCATCTGCCAGTACTTCGTAGTAGTTGCCCTGGAGCGCATCGTTGTTGTCGTCATCCGACGCGGACTCGCTGTCGGATTCATGGTCCGAAAACGCCGGTGGCGTTGAGGCCACGATTGCACCAATGTTCAGTGGGCCCCAGGCTTCATCTCGTCCCTGGCTGTTCGGGTCGGAGTTGTCTCGAACGCGGAAATGCCCGCCTCGGTATCCGTCGTCGTCGCTGTCCAAGCGGCAAGACTTGTCGTATATCAATGCGATGCCCAAATCGCGAGACAGGTCAGCGACGGCCTTGGCGGAAGGGCGGCGGAGCCGCTTAGTGCCGGTGTTGAATTCGGTACCTAACGGACTCTTGTTGGTGCCCCGCAGTGGACCCACCAGCTGCGGTACAACCTCGCCCACTCGTAGGCCGTCAGCGCCGCGGCCCGACCAGCCCGTTCGAGTGACCCGATCCGAGGCGACGCCTTTCATGACCCGTCCCGAGGAATCAAGTTGCTGCGCTGAGATTGCGCACAATGTTTTCCCTGAAGTACGCTTGTTGCGACCTTTAGGGCCGGCGGGTGATGTGGTTTTGCCCGCCCAATGTCTCAGCTGAGTTTGCTCAACCCGGCTCCAAATGGCGTTGTTGGCGTACTTCACCGCCACGGACCCGTCCGCATTGTGTTGCGTGACGGTGGCCTTGCCTTCTCCGGCCACATCCACGACGGCACCGACGGCGAACTCCGAGGAAATTGCTCCGACGCTATTCGGCGGCCGTCGGTTTGCTTGAGGCCGAGGGGGCTCAGGACAATCTCGGGCGAAGTGGCCGGGTTTTCCGCAGTTTCTGCACTTCGGCTTCTCTGGGCAGTCGCGCGCATAGTGGCCTACCTGTCCGCAATTGTAGCATTTGGCAGCCTGGCCCAGCGGCGTACTGTTGGCGCCAGTGAGGCGGGGTTGGTCGGAGCGTCGATTGCCGCCACGCCCTCGGCCGCCATTGGAGTCAGGGCGAGAGCCTCGTCCGCGCCCTTGAGCGCGGTCGCGAGAGCCCTCATCCCGTCGCTGTTCGTTGAAATGTTTCAGCTGACGACATGTGAAAGCGTTGTGACCGCCGCTGGTGTCACCACAGATCGTACACCCGCTGAATTCCTTTTCGAGCCGTAGTACTTCGGCTCGGTCGTCAGCGTTGACTTTGTCGGTATTCTTCCCGTCCCGCAGCATCTTGCTCCGGGCGACCATGATGCGCTTGCGATCAGCGACGTTTGAGTACTTGTTGTCGATGAACCCTCGGAATTTCTCCAGGAACAGCTGCTTGCCCTTGTCCCACTTGCTCGCTTCTGCGGACGACCGAGATTGGTTGCGCCCGTCCTCCATGGCGGCCACAAACCACGTCGCCGCTGAGTCCGCCGAATCTAGTGCGCCCACGAGGCCGCGCTGTGACCCAGAGCGCCCGTATCGTCCCCGGCCCCGTCCAAAACGTGGGCCTTGGCTGGGCGGTTGGGTCCCGCCTCGCCCGCCACGCGAGTCTCGGCTGGATGGTCTCGGCCTGTCTGGGCTACGTGCCCCCGCTTCTGGGCGTGCGGCGCGCTGTGAGACGGCGCGCGATGACAACCCGTGGTCTCGCCCCCGGCGGGCCATTCGATCCCGATCTGCTGAGCGGGGAGCGCCGTTGGTGGATTGCATCTTTCTTTCGCCTGTCTTGGGTCGTTCATTGCGACTGCTCTTGAAATAGCCGCGCCGGTGGCGATCAGGTGCCTCTGGCTCGTGCGCTCGAAGCACTAGCCACGGAAGCGACTCATGGACCACTCCTTCTTCGTGCAGCCATTCGTTCCAGGACCAAGCCCTGCCGGTTTCTTCCAGACGCTCTTCGAGTGCTTGGAGCGCCGATCCGGGGTCCCGCGTCAACTGGCGAATGCTCGATTTCGTCCATGGATCGTACATCACGCGCCGCCACGCTCGGATCACCCAAAGTGCCGGCCAGTGATGCTTGTGAATCTTTATACTGCCTTTCGGCGGCGAGCGACCGGGTGGCAGCGTTTGTGTCTGGATACTCGCCGCAGTCATGGTGGATACTTGCCCGTCGCCAGTCGTCATCACGCTTGTGGGAGTGCGTGCTGAATCGGGGGCAGGGCACCCTTGCAGCTGCCCTTGATAGTACTGGTGCAGCGTGCGTTCGACCGCGACATCCAGCCCAGGGTAGAGACCGTCGAAAAACTTAGTCGTCTCACCTGAGAGCTGCGGCTGCCCGCCGGCGTTGCTCTCGCTTCGTGCACGTATCTGGTGCAGAAGCTGCTGGTCGAGTCCGGAGATTCGCCGCCACAATTCAATGGTCGCGGGTTGCGACATGTGAAGGGCCGGTCCGAGGGTGCCTCGGGTTGGCAGTTCGAGGTCACCGTACAGGTCATATCGTTTCTCCATTGGATGGTAATAGGTGGCCTCAGTGGATCGAATCTGCGCAAGCGCTGCCTCGTAGTTGACCAGCCAAGGGCGCAGATCGCTCAGTTTGTGTAACTGGCGATTGTGCAGCTCCCGTATGTGTTCCACGGCAACCTCAAGCGCCGGGTAAATCACGCGGAGCGTCTGCGACCAGCCCCGGATATGATCCATTTTGTCCTGAGGCGGACAGTTGCCAATTGGGCGGATGCGGCTGGTGCCGATGTACGAGGAATCCTCTTCCACATCATGCTCCAGCGGGTTGGCAAGCCTATCCAGGAACCACTTTCGAGGCGCTGGACGTCCCTTTTCCGGCCGCTCATCCGACAGCATGGAGGCGTACAGCGTCGTGATCTGGTTGTTGGACAGCTCGCTGGGGGCATTCTCGAACACCATCTCGACGTACTTCTCGAAACGTGAGAAAAGCATGTCCGGGCGTCCCGTGAACGAGAAATCGTTCCCGTACGCCTTGATGGTGGTCTTTGCATCGGCAATCCAATCCGAGATGCGCACTCGTTGCGACTCGCCCTGGAATGCGGTGCTGTTGGACGAGGCGGTTTGGTCGGCCACGTCGATGGTCTCCTCGTTCGTCGGAGGCTCCCAGTCCGACGCCGACCGTTTGGCCGCCAGGCGGTGTCTGAGCAAAGCTTGGTAAATGACATGATCCCGCCCGTCCGGCCGCCCTTCGACACGATCGTAGAGGCTGATCGGAGCCTCTGTGTCAGGTCGAACCAGCATGTTTTTACATGAAGGTCCTACTGCGGCGCAGCGGCCCTCGACTGTCGCCGTTTCATGTTGCACATGAGAGAGGCGATCCACGTCTAGGGACACTGCCACGTGCACCTCCGAGGTGCGTGTGATCGACTCATGAGTCTTTTCGACCCGATACCCGTGGCCGATCACAGCCACATCGCCGTGACGCCATACTGCGTCTGCACCCGATTGGGACGCAGCCCGGCGATTCTCTGCCGCCTGTGTGTGATTGCACGGCAAGGCAAAACGGCGATGCAGGTACAGGGCTGCTCGCTGCTCAATGTCTTCCATAGAGAACTCGTTCTCGATAGGCCGCCGCGAATCTTCTTCGGATTCTGCCGGTAACGAGATGCTGAACAGCCGGCCCTGGTTGGGCGTGGGCACTGCACCAGAGCCTGGTTCGTCTGGGTTTTCGAGGCATTCGAGTTCCAGCAGCCCGAAAATATCTCCTGTGAGTGGGCTCTGACCCGAGGAGAGCGCGCTACGTTCGTCAGCAGTGAGGCGGTCGCCGCTGGAGTCTACCTCCTCGGTTACCAGGCGAGTGAATGTGTCTCTGTGCTGGTCTAGACTGTGGCACTGGACTAACTGTCTGAGCAGCTTGCTCACCGGCCACCTAGACTGGCTGGTGATCAGATGCAAGTAAACAATACGTGCCCTCTTTTCGGCTGCACCACGCGCTGCTAGGAAAGAGCGCTTGGCTGCCCGAAAGAAAAGCGGCGCATTGTCCTCATCATCTGAGTCGCTGCTGGGCGACCAGCATTGATCGACGTACCCCGAGCCTAAAGGCACATCAGCGGCGAGAGTGCCGACTGGGCTGTCAGGATAGTCTTCGCCTTCCTCAGCCGAATGCGGCGATTCCACCGGACCCGGCCAAGCAGAATCTGATTCCGCGCCATTGCGATCGTACACCAGTGTGGGTGGGCCCCCGTCCCTTTCGCGGGGACTGTAGGCATGGCTTGCTGGCTGTGCCTCCGAGAGCACAGCGATGCCCTCATTCGGACCCGTCTCAGCGGGCCCCTCTTTTGTGTCAGGCGTCGCTGAATCACCTGACGACTCCAGAAGTTGGCCGGCAGCTTCGCCATCTTCTTCCGGCGGCGACGTGGGGTGCGAGGCCGGCGGTGATGCTCGTGCGTCGGGGTCTGGACGCTTAGGAAGCACGACGGATACGATCCGCTGCTTCCGCAGGTTCACTTCATACTCAAATTCTTCAGCGTTCGTCTTCAGCATGTTGACGAATTGGCGAGCCGTGCGAGCATCCGTAGGCGCTTGGCCTTCGCGCTCGAGAGCCTGCTCCAATTCTTGACGCGTGAAGGTGCGCTGGTTCGGGTTCTGATCGAAATGGTTCAGAACCGTGGACAGCCAGCGCTGCGACAGCAGGGAGCCTCGTGCCTCGCTGACCTCTTTGTGGCAAATCTCCGGCTCGTGGGCCAGCTGCTGTAGTTCCTCGTGCGAGGTCTGGCAGGCCTCGATAAGTCGAGACCTCGGGCTGGTCCCTTCGCGATCGTAGCGGGCTGGCTGATCGCAAAGTTGCAGCATGTGGCGTGCCCACTTGTCCATGCCGTGGCGGTGTGCCGATCCCGCATTGTGTCCGTGGAAATGAACTGCAATATCCATGACACGGCCCAACGGGTACCTCCGCGGCCCACGGCCCGAGATGGCTTGCGTTTCTTTGCGCTGGCGCACGTCCCGACCCAGTGCATCGACCTCTACTCCGGCACGCAGAACCATGCGAGCCAGAGCAGCCCGACCGAAACGTGGGACAAAGTAGTGTTGCCCGGGCATGTCTTCCCGCTCTAGACGGGTGGTGAGAGGCAGTCCAGCCTCCAGGGCATCGCTTTCTTCCTGATGGAGCATGGATTCTTTCGCGCGAAGCTCAACCATCGGGTTGACGCGCATGAAAGCAATGAGAGTGAGCATGACGTGCAGGTTGGACATTTCGCCGCACGCGCGTCGTATCGGGTCGCGAGGGGAGGTGCCTACGCGGAGTTGGACGAGATCAACCAGAGCGGTGCCGTTCGGATCGCGCTCTGTGATCTTTCTCCATTCGTCTAGCTG
>Ga0315315_10003970_pt1 | contig 13664 bp, 7 predicted proteins | sample M140m3416metaG_FD_203699 | JGI IMG/M metagenome (GOLD analysis project Ga0315315, IMG submission 203699) | Ammonia-oxidizing marine archaeal communities from Monterey Bay, California, United States - M1 40m 3416 | ecosystem: Environmental > Aquatic > Marine > Intertidal zone | place: USA...
TTTGTTTACGTTGCAAATTATGAATACTAGCTAGTTTTGGCGCGCACCGCTTCAACTGCACCTGTTGGACTTCTCCCCCCCCCCCCCCCCCCTCCCCCAAGGCGCCGGCACATACGGGCCGATCCCCCTCTTTCGCCAAGGAGCCAACCCCAGCGCCCATTCTTCGCGGGAACACGCACACACTCATGCGCAAACAAGGCAGCACCATGAGACGGGCAACTTCCGGCCCTCTCTCCGGCCTCCTCCTCCTCCTGGTCCTGGTCCTGGGCATGACCCATGCCAACACCACCCCGGACAACGTGTCGTCCCGCCTGCAGATCCACGTCCCCCAGACCCTTTTCAAGGCCGACGGCTACGATCATCGCGAGGCGCTCTTTGGCGTCCCTCCCTACGGCGGATCCATCGCGCAGAACGTCTACTACGCCGACTCTGACCTTTGCGATCCAACCGTTGACACACGGGCGGGATATCCCATCCGCCCCAAGGGAAAGGACGGCAAGATGGAGCCCTGGCCCACCCCGTACCTCCTCATGGTCGACCGCGGCGACTGCTCCTTTGTGCAGAAGGTCCGCAACGCCCAGCGTTCCGGGGCCGCCGGCGTGGTCATCGCCGACAACACTTGCCTCTGCAAGGACTCTGACTGCGTCAGCGCCAACGGGGAGGACACATGCCAGACCGCCGAGCCCATTATGGCCGACGACGGGAGCGGTGCCGACATCTCCATCCCCTCCTTCCTAATGTTCAAGAAGGACGCCGACTCCGTCAAGGCGGAGGTCAGGGCCAACAACATGGTCCAGATCGAGATGGCCTGGGCCCTCCCCAACCCTGACGACCGTGTCGAGTACGACCTTTGGACCACTCCCTCCGACATCGTCAGCCGGGACTTCCAGAGCGAGTTCCGCGACGTCGCCATGAGCCTCGGCGAAAGGGCCTACTTCACGCCCCACATGTACGTCTACGACGGTGTCAAGAGCCACTGCCAGGGAGCTGACGGCGAGAACATGTGCTTCAACTTATGCACCAACAATGGCCGCTACTGCGCCACCGACCCTGACAACGACCTCGACCACGGCATCTCCGGCGCGGACGTCGTCAAGGAATCCCTTCGCCGTATTTGCATTTGGAAGCACTACGGGGAGGCCGACGGCGTCGGAAAGGAGTGGTGGGACTACGTCAACGAGTTCGTCAAGCGCTGCGGCAACGAGGACTACTTCGCCAACGAGGACTGTGTCAAGGACGTCTACAAGCACTCCAAGATCGACGGCGATCGGATCGGGCGATGCATGAAGGACTCCGGCGGCCTGGAATCCGACGTCAGTAACGCCTTCCTCGACAATGAGCTGTCCGCTCAAAAGAGGCGGGGAGTCGTTGTCCTCCCCACTGCCTTTGTCAACACCGTCGCCCTCCGGGGTGCACTCACCTCGTCGATGGTCTTCTCTGCCATCTGCGCTGGTTACATGGACGGCACTGAGCCCAAAATATGCAAGCAGTGCGCGAAGTGCCCCAACGAGATGGAGTGCGTGCAGAGCGGGGGAAAGTGCTCCGGGGGCAGCAGCAGCGGGTCCGTCTCCACTAACACCTTCTTCTCCAGCCTCCTCTTCGTCTCGGCCGCCTTTGCGTCCATCGGCTTTCTCCACTGGAAGAAGACCCGGGACGACATGCGCAGTCAGGTCCGCGGGATTCTGGCAGAGTACATGCCGCTCGAGGATAATATGGACGGGGGAAGCCCCATGGACTTTGCCCAAAGGGGCGGTACCAGTAGCCTCATCTCGTGAGGGGTGAGGATGTGCTGGGTTACTTCGAGAATGTGAATCGGGCAGAATGCCGATACGAATGGTGCGATCGCCTGGTTGGCGTGTCGGGGTTCAGGAAGGGGCAAGACATGTGCACAAGAAGGAGGAGGCACAAAATGGCTCGACGCAATGGTCGAATCCTTTAATTTGTGGTGGAGACTCTTTCGACCTAGAATTTCGATTCTCCACATTCATAGGCAAGCATGCATTACTAGAAAGACATTACAATTGAAATCAGCGCGACGGATTTGCAACCTCATTTATTTATTCATTTGACTACTAGTAAGGATATATTTTCAAGAAGGTATGCACAAATTGTCACCTTGAAGTGGGTAAATCAGGAACTGGACAATGGAGTCCAGTGCTGAAGTCCGGCTCCGGCTCGACAGCCTCCTCCGCGGAGGCAGAATAGTCACCCAACAGATCGCCAAGGAACATCTTCCGGAAGGCCACGCCCTCTTTCTTTGTTCCGAACGAGGCGTGAAATCTTGCTGACCGCTCGTCAGATGAGGTGTAGCCAGTGCGCTCGTTCCTCCTCGCGTCCCGCTTGGTTATGGCGGCGGCCTCCACCAATCGTTCGGTAGCGGCCTCCCAAGTCAGCTCGCGGGTCAAGGCCGCAGTAAGCTCAGGTGGATCGTTCTCGAGAGCGAAGTCGAGATGATCGACGAACTCGCTCTTGGTACGGTACATGAGAACGTTGGGGAAGCGTTGGAAGAATGTGTTGGAAGGGTGGTCGGGGATGATGACAAAATTCCCCATGGCAACAGACTCGGCGGTGGTGGTGCAGAGGACCTCGCTTATGCTACAGTTCACGAAGACCTTGTATCTGCCCTTGAGCTCGGCGTGGTCCTGGCGGCCAAGGAAGCGGGCGGGAATGGGTGTGCGCCTCAGCTCGTACCTAGACTTGGGGATTGAATTGGGCAGATCCTGGATGATGGTATTGATCTTGGGCTTCTTCCAGATCGATGCTTTACTGGACGTGGCCGATAGCTCTCCACAGCTGTTCTCGTCGGCGCAAACATCCGTCGTCACTTCGGACTTGCTCCGGCCATAGAAGGATCTCTTAATCTCCTCCTCGTCGGGACCAGACCCGTAGATGTCAATGGGAAAGTAGGAGCCAGTCACCTTGTGATACTTGGCCTGCAGATCAAGGAGTTTATCGAAGCCCTTCTCCCAAAGAACTTTCCCTATGAAGTAGGCCCGGCATGAGGAACCTTCATCATGGTCTCGTGCAAGTGCCAGCTCCTCGATGACTGACGCGGCCGCGCCGGGCGTTAGACCGCCTGAAGGAAGAAAATCACTCCGGATGCCGTGGACGTTGCACACAATTTCCTTGTGGGGAGCGGTGGAGGGGATAATACCGCTAAGGCTTATCACCTTGTGGCAGTGTGCTCGAACGACGAAAGACCCCAGGAGATGGAGGAGGTGGTTAGATATAATACCATGGAATTGGGCGGAGGCATAGGCCTTGTAGTTCGTGTGAATAATACCGACGACATGCGTAAATTTCTCTTGCCAAGCACAGGGAGTGAACCAATTTAGGTGCTCAGGCTCCTCCAATATTGCCACGTCTGCGTCCTGGTCAGGGATGAGGGAGCATATGTCGCAAGTGGGAAATATACTGCCGAACGAAGGTTGATATCCAGCGTCATAAAAGCTAATGAAGGTGAAAGGAAGCGGAAGAGCCATGCACGCGTGAGAGGAATGATGAAACTAATAGGAGCCATAGCATGGAAAACAATTGCAGTACACCAAGATCATTCCAGCTTAACTCTCGACAGCCACAAACTCACATGATCCCAATCCCCCCGTCCTCTTGCGGGGCTGCCTCCTCCCCCATCCCTGCGGTATCCTTGATCCATGTCCGAATATATATCTCCTGATCGAGTCGGGTGAGAAAGTACGTTTTCTCCCCGTACAGGCGCTTCCGGTCCTCGACGTTTCTCAGCCACGGAACGACCAGGGTGACACCTCCCGTTGCAGAGCGACCAAAGTCGCCACCCATCGGTCCGTCGTTCTCCAGGATGGCGGCCGACATGGCTGCCACCGCCTTTGCATGAAGAGCGTCCCTCCGGGCGGCACGGTTGAGATACGCCGCTCTCAGAAGGGGGTTGACGGCTGTCCCCGTCATCCACGGGAGGGCGGCGGTGGTAACTACGTGGTAACTCCGGACCGAGCTCCCCCCCCGAGATGGCCCGCGCAGATCGGACGAATTGGTCGGCTCATCACCGTCGGCACGGAAGAATTCCTCTATATTATCATCCGAGACCAGCAATGCAGGGGATGATCCACCGTACAAACGTTGTGCTCCCAAGAGGCGACTCATTAGGGAGGGGAAAAGTGGATAATGCTGGGGCAGGTTCTCTGCGGCGTCGAGGTCGACGGTTGAATTCGCCTGTGACATCCGGAGGAATAAGAACGGGAAAAAGCAGTACTCCCCCCCGGGTAGGGTCTTCGACGCATCGTCCAACTCCGTTGGTGGGGGCAAGGCGCCAGTTCGATCGTCTTCGTCGTCAGCCTCGCCAACGGTACATGCCGAGAGTGAGAGGGAGCGGCGGATCGTTCTTATGGGAGAACTCCTGGTATTCCTCCGATTGGGATGCTGACGCAGGCCGAACTGCCATCCAAGGGACAGCGCCCCATATCCATCCCGGTCGTCGTTGTTCTTGTCGCCATCGAGCTCCAAAGCCTCGGACGACTCTCCCTCGTCGTCATGATCGTAGCCGAAACCGTGCATATAGCCGCTGCCGTCCCCATCTCCGCCCCCCACATATAAGTCCTCCCCGTCAATTGATTCCCCGAAGTATGTGGAGAAGTTCACCACCGATCCGGGACTCCTCGTCAGCCGTCCTCCCTTCTCGGATGGATATGATCCCTCACCATCAATGTCGCGATCTCCCTCCCCCTGCAGGGCCAACCCCGACATGAAGAAGCTGTGCGCCGACAGGTCTATGTCGCGGGAGAACAGCCCCCCTCCTCCGTTGGCGCCGGCTACGTGGGCACCCCTTCCGCCTCGGGGATGGCTTGGTCCGTAGGTGCGCAGGGGACTCACCGGCGCCGGAAACGGCTGGGGATAGAGCCGGCCGTAAACCTCGCGGCCTTGGCCTTCCCCGGAACCGCTGGGGGCTCCGTCTCCGTCTCCGTCTCCGTCTCCGTCTCCATCTCCGTCTTCGCCATCGCTGTTGCTTTCCATGTCCTCCGACGAATCGGAGTAGCTCAGGCAGATCTCGGCCTCGTCTTTCTTCTCAGGGACGGTGGCTGCCGATGTCCCGTGGACGAAGCTGCCATCGAGGTGGAGCGCGCCGTGGCGCAGGCCCTCCCGGTACGCGCCCTCGCCCCCGGCGGAGGCCGACTGTTCATTCCCCATGGCAAGGCAGAGAGGCGAGGATCAGCTGCTAGCGTGGGCGAGCTACAGTTGGTGCCCCCGGGTCCCGCCTTTATCGTTGGATCCGGGTCTTCTTCTATTGGTAATGTGGGTGGACTGTTACCCCCGTGGGTGCTTCCGATCAAATTACAGCAATGCCCGCGAAAAAATATTTCTCCCGCGTTCCCTACGTCAGCAGAATGCAGAGTAGCGTGTTCACGGTATGCATGATGTGCATACTGTAGAACTTTTGCTTACAAGAGTAATAGTAGTAGCCCACGCCCACTTTCCAGAAGAAACGCCGGAGCCAAATGACACAGCCCGATAATAAGTCGGGTACTCGTACGCGAGTACATACGACGGAGATCTTCGAATCTATATACTAGAGAGTAGAAGTTTCCAAACCAGGCGGAAGGATGTATGCATAATATACTAAATCCTTCGGGTACATATTTCCAATATGACCTACGAAGCTCGTAAATTGATTACTTCACGTCAACATCCTTCTAAACGGACTTTAACGGCCCGTCATATCGAAGCAGAACGTCTGTCTGTATGCCCGCAGACAAAATGTTTTACGACGAGAGTTTTAATAGTTGTCAGAAATGAAAATAAGTACGTAAATGAAAAAATGAAATGCAGGAGTGGGAAAGAAGGTGACAAAACATCAACTTAACTGCGCTCATTCCACCGCAAATCTTTGCTCCGGCCGTCATGGGTTTCGTCCGCATATTGTGCCGCCGTGTTCTCCCCCCATTCGTCCTCGCAATTGCCATCTTCGTGGGATGGATCTTCTCCAAACCAATGAATATGGGGGTCCTCTTCTCCACCATGATCCCGGTCATGCAGGGTCATCTTCCTCCCACCATTTTCGGCCATGGAAGGATGGCAGGCACGCCTCCCGTCCCGCCCGATATGATCGCTCAGCCTCGACCAGCAGGAGAGCTCTTCCTCACCCTCCCTGGCGGAAAAATGATGCCCCAGTCCGGATTGGGAATGTGCTGCCGCGCTTCTGCCTACGATGACGTACTGGTAAGGCGGACGGTGACATGGTACCTTCTCCTTGGCGGCCGACACATTGACGGGGCGCACCTCTACCTAAATCACAGGGCGGTAGGGCAGGGGATCCGGGACGCCATGGAGCGCGGGGTCAGACGGGAGGATATTTTCGTCACCACCAAGCTGTTCCCCACGACGTACGGGTACAACTCGACCCTCTCCACAGTTCCCACCTTCTTGGATGAGCTTGGTCTGAGCTACGTCGATTTGGTTCTGATGCACGCCCCTATATCTGCCCTTTCAAGAGAGTGTAGGCGGGCGGGCATGTCTAGCCAGCAGTGCCTGCGAGGTACGTGGCTGGCCCTGTCCGAGCTGCGCGAGCGGGGCGTTATGCGCAATGTGGGAGTTTCCAACTTTGAGGTCAGCCACCTAAAGGAAATGCAGGCGTTTTCGGAAGACGGGGGCTTGGCCCCCATCGCCGTTAATCAGTTCCAGTGGAATGTCTTCTCCTCCCCAGGCGCTCAGGCGATTTACGACCATTGCGTTGATAGTGGCATCGCGATCACAGCCTACTATAGCCTGGGGAGCTCGTTCCAGCGCGCCGAGGTAGAGGCTGTTGAGACTTTGCGGGAGATCGCCGCCAAACACGATCAGCCAATTTCGGCCATCATGCTGCGATGGTCGCTGCAGAAGGGGGTGGCGGTCATCCCCGGTTCGGGAAATCCGGAGCACATGAAGCAAAATTTGAACGCATACTCGTTTACGCTGGACGAGGCGGATATGGAAATGATCGATGAGCTAAGACACGACGCCAAAGCGCAGAAGCTTTACAGAGTGGCGTGACGAGACGTAAAAATGTGCATCTAAAGTTTTTCAGATAATATCAGCAAGCGTGCGGCGTGTCATGCCAGTGACTGGACCACCCTGTATATGTACGCCGTGCTCAACCCTCCGACAACCCAACAGTATCCGTCGACAGTATCCAATTGCTCCATCCGCCATGGCCTGCCACCAACCGAACCCTCCAACGGCAGCTCGTAATCCGTCGTGGTGATCACGGTCCCCGCCCGGCACTGCGTCCCGACCGCTGTGGCTATCATTTGCATCACCTCCGGGCTCATGCAGCTGCTCGCGACGAAGGCGCAGTCGACGTCGCCTATGAACGTTGTGGCAGGATCGTCGATGCTGCCACAGGTCAGCTCGGTGGGGCAAAGTGGGAGGCCCGACCCGGGCAGAGCGCCGGCAAAGTCTCCGCCCATCGAAATGCCAGGTGAGTTCTGGCATTTCGCCACGTTGGCTTCGGCCATGGCGTGCAACCCAGGGAGGATCTCGACCCCCCTGCACAGCCTCCATCGATGCAGCGCCGCGGCGGCCAGGACGAGCCTCCCGCCCCCGGAACCGATGTCGACGAAGGTTGCTCCGGTCCAGTCCTCCCCGACAGTGTTGCCTCTGAACCCAGCCTTAAAGTGCGAGTATGAACGGTCAACCAGCTGCGCGAAGAACGGCAGATCCCATTCTCCATACGTCAAGTCCTGCGGGGGTTCATTTCCGTCCTTGACGAAGGGCCAGTATCCGTCGGTTCTGCTGACTGCGTTTCTGGAAGAGAGATCGGTGGGTGGATACAGAATGTCAAGTCCTTGTAGCACGGACGCATATGGGATGCCGGAGAGCGATACGGCGTCGTCGGTCAAACCGGGATCCTCGGCTGGAACCTCTGACAGTCGGAGCTCGTGGCGGAATGGGCGGCTCCGAGTCGACGAGGAAGAGGGAAGTGCGGTGAAGGCAGTGGCGGCGCCTGCCGCAGCCGACTGGCTTGGAATAATGAGCAGTAGTAGTACCGCAATGTTAACCCGTGTCATTATTGTTTGGTGGTCTGTGTACAGACCGAGATAGTGAGGGGACTTACTAGTACTCCTTCCGGAGTCGGCGACTAGAGATGGAGCAGAGGAGGAGAGGAGGAGACGTCAAGACGTCCTCTGTCAAAAGTACATACGTACTAAAAAAATTTACTATGCATACATTCTATGCATACTACGAATTCGTAGACTAGTAATATGTATGTATACAAAGTATTTTGATGGTTAGGCAGTGGCTGTACACGTGTGTATGATACAACAAGGAATTTACTCACGTAGTACATGCATGAATGTACGGACCCACCAAAATGTATCTATGCATAGCTAGTAAATTTAAGTATTGCATATATGGACGAAGTAAAACTCTGGAGCTAAATTAGACATTATTCATTAATCACAGTCCTTCCGACCCCCAACCTAGGTACGCCGCGCCCTTCGTTTCCAAAACGATGCGAGCGCGGCGCACACTTTTTCTCTTTAGAAAGGCCGATGCCAATATGAGTCATAAAAGCATGCTATCTAAAGCCTGGCAATAAGTGTCCAGAGTCGGGAGTCGGTGTTCGAACGTTCATAGATCTGCTCGAGTCTGATCGATCACCCATTCCACTTGAACCTGGCCAGAGTACTGACATTGTCGGCGTTGGTGTCATGCGCCGTTCTAACGATTTGCGACGGGCCAATGCAGCCTCCCTCTCCCTGACGTTGTCCCATTCGTTGACATCCTGAACATATTCCGTGAGGAATTGGTCTACTGTGGCCCCAGCTTTTGTCACCTCTTCAACGCTCTCGAGGATACTGGCAGCTGAGGGCCGGCCATTAGCATTTCGGGTGATCATTTTGTGAATGAGACCTGACAGTTCAGCACTGCGTCCTTGTGGAAGATCGGGAGCACGGTCACCATTTCGAAGTTCGTGCCATCGGGGCCCATCCGTTGGTAGCTTCCATCCAATTGTCGCGGAGGCTAGTTCGTAGATGGTTAGGCCGAGGCTGAAAATATCAACGCTTGCGTGCCGCGGTCCGGTCTCGAGAAGCTCAGGAGCCATATATGCCGTATCTCCCTCTTCGCCATCTTCGGTGACACCAATTTCTCCTGCCATGCCGAAGTCACCAATTTTGCACAGAACGCCAAGGCGAGAGTGAGTAACGAAAAGAAGGTTGGAGGGCTTGACATCTTGGTGCACCATACCGCACGAGTGAAGATGAGACAGCCCAGCGCATACATCGTGGCAGATCTTCCAAATCGTGGGCTCTGGGACGAGGCGACCGCCCGCGTCGGCAGATCCAAGATATGCGCCCTGAGGGGAGGGTAGATTTCGAAGCAGACTTGGATAGGCGTTCTTGGCGATTCCCCAGTTTGATGTAAGAGACTCCACCAGTTGCCTGCATGTATCACGGCTACAGAGCTCAGTCTGGCAAAAGAAGTAACCATCCTCTTGCCACGCCCTGATAAAGAATAGTAAATAAAGGCAATAGCTCGACTTCGCCTTGTCTTCTTGTTGGGCGACAGAGGTTTGCAGCGTTTGCATGATGCGAACCTGTGCCATCGCTCTGTCGCGATCTCGCTTACCACGAAATTGTCGACGATTCTTCTTGATGGCGTACTGCATACCATCGGCATTAGACCGAACCTTGAAGACGTCCGCAAAGGCTCCGGAACCCAGCTGACCAAGATTTTCGAAGTCCTTATTGAAGGATATCGACTGCGTTTTCTGTGGAGGGCCCTTTTGCAGCGCCGCATTCTCATCGGCTTTCCCGGGACCAGACCCAGCCCTCGCTTTGAATGAAGACATGTCCTCCCAATGTGCCACCATTTCGTTCTCATCTCTACCTGTGTCTGCCCCAATCCGTGCTCTTGCCGTACCCGTATCCTCCCGACGACGATATGCGGCATCCAATATTTCTTCTTCGTCCATCTGACTTAAATTCCTCCTCGGCGACGCCTCCTCGGTTGCATCGTAGTCCATCATACCATCAGAAGCAATGCCGGTCTCCCCGATAGGAGCGAGCTTCGTTCCGCTTTTTCCTTGCTGAGCTTTCGCATCGCCAAATGATCGCTGCCCCTCATCTTCCAGCGAGGCCGTCAGGTCGCTGCTGTTTCCTTGAAGTACCCCCGCCCCCGCGCTGGCCGTGCCACTTCCCCCGCTCCGGTCGGCATCCTCCATCAGACTGCTTTCGAGGCTGCTGAGGCCGTCCAGAATTTGAGGGGGGCACTCCGCCAGGACCTTGGTGGCGATGAGCGAGTCAGCCCTCGCCAGCCTGCTGCCGGCAGGGCCGAACGCCCCAGCGAGGCTGAAGCGCTTGGGCTTGCTCGTCGTCTGGGGCTCCTCGTCGGCGTGCGCGGCCCAAACCGGCGTCCGGGCGGGGGTCGGGGGACACACGAGCTTGTAGGGCGAGGGGGGCGGGATGGAGGGGAGGCTCTGCCCGCCCGCGGAGCCCTGCTGGTGGGGGTGCGGGTGGGGCGAGGACGGATCGACGTTCATGGCGTCCTGGTCCCCCCCCAGCAGCGACGAGGACGTCATGGTCCCCCCCGCCGCCCCGTCGAACGCGCTCATGTCGGGCATGGGGCGGGACTTGCGCTGCCTCCCGCCCCCTCCGGTGGCCCCGCTGGCCTCCGTCAGGGAGTCCCCAGCCGAGGATGCCGTCACCCCGGACACGGCCGAGGTCTGAAGCAGCTCCGCGGGGGCGGAAGCGGACGCGGACGCGGACCCTGACCTGCTACGGGGCGCCCCCTCCGGACTGCTTCCCGCCGAGGCGGTCTCGGGCCTGCCGCTGTGGTGGTGGTCGGGGATCGGGCTGACGTCGGTGGAGTCCAGCTGGAACCGGAGCGACGCCGCTCCCGGGGTGAGCGGCGCCCCTGCCCCCTCTACGATCCGGCGACCGATCGCGGCGTCGTCCAGGTGGCTCCCGAAGGGGGCCCGCCGGAACGACGCCGCCGAGAAGGGTGTCTGGGCCGGGGCCGGGGCCGGGGCCGGGACAGGGGCAGGGACCGGCGCGGACGCTGCCGCCGTCCCCGCCGCCTTTCCTCTCCTCCCAGCCTTGGGCTCCGGGCTGAGCAGGGTGGAGAAGTCCAGCCTGGTCCTGCCGATCTCCTCGTCCTCCTCCGGCGGCGGGGCAGGCTGCGGCTGCGGCCTGGCCTGGTCGGGGCCCCCGTACTGGTCCAGGGGGGGCGGATGCCCGGCCTGGTCGTTCAGCCACTCCTGAGGCCCGTCGCCCCCCCCGACCGAGTAGGCCAGGGTCTCATCGCTGGGAAGGGAGCGGTGGCCCCGCTCCCTGGGCGGTCCCCCCCCCGGGAGGAGGGGGGCCGAGGAGGCGGGATGGTGCGACATGGAGCTCACGGTGGAGTCGTTCGGGTTGTCCAGGGTGTCGATCGATGTGTTGGGGCTGTGCGGTCCGGGGCGGCGGTGGTGGCTGGGAGCCGCCGCCGCGGGAGCCGGCCCGCGGACGCTGGAGGGGAAACCCTCGAACTGGAAGGGAGCCGGCGCGAACCCTCCCCCCCGCCGGCCCGTCCGGGGGGGCGGCACGCCCCCCGGCGGGGGCGAGAAGGTGGCTGGAGGCAGGAGGGAGTCGGACAACTGGTTGGTCGCCGCGGTCTGGTTGTGGTCCGCCGAGGCCGAGGCCGAGGCCGAGGCCGCCGGCAGCGCCGCCGGTGCCGCCGCCGGTGCCCCGGCCTTGGGCCTGAGCCTCGGGACGGCCTTGGGCGTCAGGGTCGGCGCCCCCCCCATCCCCGGGCTGAAGAGGGACGGCACCTGGGAGGGCATCCTGTTAGGGTTGGGAGGAGCGGAGGGGGGGTGGTTCTTGGACCGGGTCCAGTACCTCCCCTGCCCGGCTCCCCCGGCGCCGCCGCCGCCGCCCGCCGGGGCCGGGGCCGGGGCAGCGAAGGAGGACGGCGCCACCGGCAGCTGCTGCTGCCCCTGCGGGTGCTGGCCCTGCACCCTGACGGGAGTCAGGGCCGGGGGGGCCGTGGACGGTCCCCCGGGATCCCTCCTCCTCGCCTTGCGCGTCGAGGGCCGGCCCACGGCGGAGGAGAAGGAGGACGCGGCGCCTCCCCCCCCCCCCAAGCCTCCGTCCTCCGTGCCGCACCGCTCGAGGTGGCCGAAGGGCCGGGGGGCCGTTAGGGAGGCCGGGTCGTGGACCCCCATATGGCCCATGCCCCCCCCCCCTCCGCCGGGCGACGCGAGGGCCTGGGCGGCGTCCCAGCTCGCCGCCCTCCGGATCATCGACCCGCAGCCGCCTCCGCCTCCTCCTCCTCCTCCTCCCCCGGCTCCCGGGGTGGGGGGGTAAAAGATGCCCGCCGCCGGAACGAAGGCCGCGGGCGCCTTCGCCGCGGCCAGGGCACCGCCTCCCATGGGGTTGCCCCCCTCACCGTCGGTGGGGGTGGGGCTGCGCTTCCTCTTGGGGCTGGCGAGGGCGATGGCGGGGATGCCGTGATGGGGGCCGGGGCCGGGATTGGGGCCGGGACCGGGAACCTGCGGGCCCTGCGGCTGCAGGGGCAGGTGCAGGGGCAGCGAGAAGGGGACGGCCGGTCCGCTTCCTCCTCCTCCTCCTCCTCCTCCTCCTCCTCCTCCCTTCGGCCCCGGCGGAACGTGCGAGGAGCCCCCCCCCCCCGCCTCCTTGTCCTTCTTCCCCCGGCGGCGGGGGGGCGACCTCACCATTCCCGGGGACGTATCCGATCTATCTATCGCGCGAGGTAAGCAGGTAGGGTATCTCCGATGTGGACTCTGGTGGGGGTCCGGTGGCGCACGCACGTCTGGGGCAGTCCCGGTAAGGGGGTTGGGGGGCTGGGGTATCCGCCCCCGTCCGTCCAGCGCGAGCCTTTTCCCCTCCCCCTGTCTTCTCTAGTAGGTTTTGCCCCCGTTTCTCTCTTGGTTCCCTTCTCCCTTCCCTGTCTCTCCCTTCCTTTCCCCCGTCTTTTTTCCCGCCCGGATGGGGTGGTTGGGGCTGCTCCGCTGGGGGGTTGGGGGGGATTGGGGGCCGGTGCGCGAATGGGAGAGGGAGGGAGGGGGGGGGGGGGTTCGCGGTCTCGCGCGGGGCGACGCGCCTCGGCCCTAACTCAACCGCGCTCACTTGAGTATTAGGGGATTGGGCCCTCGGGAACCCTCTGGGTAAGCACAAGTCCCGGCTGCGGAGGGGCATGCACGAACCAGGGTAACGTATCTGTTAGGGCATCGGTCTATGCTCATCATGCTTGCTAGTGGAGTATCCACATTAAAATATTAATACGACTCGTATTACAGTATAATTTCATATAATATTATTAATAGTATATACTGTACTAGTAGAGTAGTATTATATTATTACGATATGCCTCTCGTATGAATACTATGCATACTAGCTATTAGCTATGGATAGTAGCCAGCCAGGATATCATTCATATACATGTAAATTGTACCAGGCTCCGTAGGTACTAGCTAGTAAAAGGGATGCGGAACGCAGTCTCTCTTTTGAATATCATACTACTAGCTAGTAGTACTAGAGTACGTAATTAACACGTTTTGGGAACCCCCCCAACCGGAATTTCGTGGAGAATAATATGGAAGAACCCCCACCCCGGATAATTTTAGGGCGCGCCGGCAACCATTCGCCGGCCGGGGTGGGGATGACGTCATCATGAAGGTGAAGGAAGGAAGGAGGGGGGGGGGGGGAGAAAAGGCC
>Ga0315315_10003972_pt1 | contig 13657 bp, 12 predicted proteins | sample M140m3416metaG_FD_203699 | JGI IMG/M metagenome (GOLD analysis project Ga0315315, IMG submission 203699) | Ammonia-oxidizing marine archaeal communities from Monterey Bay, California, United States - M1 40m 3416 | ecosystem: Environmental > Aquatic > Marine > Intertidal zone | place: USA...
CGAAGACGGGTTCGATGACTGCAATGACGAGGACCCAGGGGTCTATCCTGGCGCCACCGAAGTTCCCTACGATGGTGTCGATCAGGACTGCGACGGCGCTGACCTCACGGATGTGGATGGTGACGGCTTCGACAATGTACCGCTCGGTGCTGACTGCGACGATACGGATCCGCTGACCTACCCTGGAGCGCTGGACGCGTTCTATGACGGGATCGACAGGGACTGTGATGGACTGAGTGACTACGACCGTGATCGGGATGGCTACGACTCAGCACTGTTTGATGGCGATGACTGTGACGACGACGACGAGACAGTTCATCCCGGTGTGGACGAGGTCTGGTACGACGATGTCGATGATAACTGTGACGGCAACCTGTATGACCAGGACGGCGACGGGTATGACTCGGCCGAACACAAGGCGTCAGGTGATGACTGCGACGACACGGACGCTGAGGTGTACCCAGGAGCCGAAGAGGTCTTGGATGGCAAGGACAATGACTGTGACGGCTATTCAGAGATGGATGACCGAGATGGAGACGGGCTCGCTGACTGGTATGAGTGGCTGCTGGGTACAGATGTCGACAATGCCGACTCAGACGGGGACAGCATCTTCGATGGCCAGGAAGTGCCCGATCCAGACGACCCGCTCGACACCGATGGTGATGGGCTGATCAACGCCCTCGATGACGACGACGACGGTGATAAGATTCCGACCCTTAGTGAGGCGACGGTTGACGCTAATGGCGACGGTCAGCCCGATCCTGATGTGGATGCGGACGGTATCCCCAATGCGCTCGACTCCGACTCTGACGGGGACGGTATTCCTGATCGCGAAGAGGGTACTCGTGACCGCGATGGTGATGGCATTGCGGACTATGTCGACTACCAAGGTGGACTTCTTGGGGGTGGCTGTAATGGCTGCGCCAGCCAGGGCGGCGGCGATGGTGCGCCCATCTGGATGGTGCTCATCGGTGCAGCCCTGCTCGTCCGGCGGCGTGATTCAGGTTCTTGTGTGCCCGGGCTCACCGTGGCGGTACTCGGCTTGATGGTGACTGCTTCTCAAGCGCATGCTCAAGAACTCGAGCTCCCACAAGTGGATGCTGGAGGCTTCTGGGTCGCGGATACTGCGGGCGATCCACGTCGCTCACTGCGGGTGCTCTACCCAGCACTCGGAGATGAGTGGAATGCCGGTGTGGTCGTGAGCTATGCGGCGAACCCACTTCGAGAGCGACAGCGTGTAGGGTATCAGCCGCTTGTGGACACGTTGATGACCACACACGTCTATGGAGCTTACGACTACGGCAATGCGTTTCGTTTTGACCTCTCGTACCCCTTCACGGTCTACGGTCACGACAATGTGGGCGGCTTTGTCGCCTCAGGTGACACCCGGCTTGGTGCCATGTGGGCATTCATGCCTCCTCGAGGCGGACGGCCAGGCGTAGCAGTTCAGGCCTTGAGCTGGCTGCCTACTGGGTCGACTGGGCGCTGGTCGGGGTCCCAGGGCATCGGGGCCGGGACCGTCGTCGCCCTGGCTCAAGAGATTGATCGCTTTGGATATACAGTGAACGCTGGCGTTCGCGTCGGGATGAATCGACCTGCGCGGGATCTGAAGACTGGCTCCAGTCCTATCGGCGGTATTGAGCTTCACTACCTGCTTCCTGTGCTGGACGACACGATTGCTGTGGGTACGGAAGTTGTCGTTCAGGGCGCTACGGGTTTTACCTCATTCCCGCTCGAGCCTGGCTTTAGGGTCAAGGGGCGACTGCCAGGTGGTGGCTTTGCCACAGTGGGAACAGCGATGGGTATAGGTGAGGGGGTCGGAGCCTCACAGTGGCGCGCTTATGTGGGCATTGGGTACGGAGGGATTCCCCCAGAGCCAGAGCCTGAGCGGGCGCAGGTCGTTGTTCCGATTATTCTCGAGCGGATCGAGCGCGCGGCCTCTGAGGGCCCGCTGGCCGAGCTGGTCGACAATCGCATCGTCATCAGAGAGCAGGTCTTCTTCCGAGAGGCAAAGGCGGAGATTCTGCCGGCGTCAGAGCCCGTCTTGCTGGCGGTTATTCAGGTCCTCAAGGACAATCCTGATATTGAGCACTTGCTGGTCGAGGGTCACACAAACTCCAGGGCCAGTCGGCTCTACAACCGACGCCTGAGTCAGGCGCGTGCGGAGTCTGTGGCAGCTTGGCTAGAGTTCAACGGTGTCGACGGAACCCGTCTGATCCCGAAGGGCTTCGGTGAAGACAAGCCCCTGGTGAAGGACAGCCATCCTGATGCCATGATCATCAACCGGCGCGTCGAGTTTACGGTGCTCAGATCAGACGAGAGCGGTCAGCATGGAGCCGCTCCCGATGTGGGTGCGCTGCCCAAGGAAGTACAAGAAGATCGGTAGGCTGAGACAGAAAATATTGGTTCAGAACTAAAGGTTCGGAACTACTGACCGAAGGGGCGTCGAACGAGGGAGAAGCTCGTGGCGACCTCAGCTACTGTAAACCAGACTTTTTTCGACAAACTCCGGGCCCAGGGTGACTTGGTCACGGCAATGGCGCTCATGGCCTTCATGGTCATCATGGTTGTGCCGCTGCCCCCGATTGCCATGGACATGTTCCTTGCGCTGTCGATCACGGTGTCACTGTTGGTGCTTTTGGTCACCTTCTATGTGAACAACCCGATTGAGTTCTCAATCTTTCCGACACTATTGTTAGCGACGACCCTCTTTCGGCTCTCGCTCAATGTGGCCACCACTCGTCTCATCTTGATGGGTGGACACGGCGGTGCTGATGCGGCTGGAAGCATCATTCAGACCTTTGGTCATGTGGTTGTGGGCGGAAACTATGTTGTCGGTCTGGTCGTGTTCTCGATCTTGGTCGTCATCAACTTCGTTGTCATCACCAAGGGTGCGGGCCGTGTTGCTGAGGTTGCAGCTCGCTTCACCTTGGACGCGATGCCCGGTAAGCAGATGGCCATCGATGCGGAGCTGAACTCCGGTGCCATCGATGACAAGGTTGCTCGTGTTCGTCGCGACCTCGTCATGCGAGAGGCGGACTTCTACGGAGCGATGGACGGTGCGTCCAAGTTCATTCGTGGTGACGCCATTGCTGGAATTCTGATCACGCTCATTAATATTGTGGGCGGAATCATCATCGGGGTTGTCCAGAACGGTCTCGATTTGGGAACAGCGCTGGAGAACTACACCGTCCTCACGATCGGTGATGGTCTTGTCGGTCAGATTCCGGCTCTCGTGATCTCTGCCGCAGCCGGTATGTTGGTGACCCGTGTCCCAGATGCCGACCAGAAGGGCCTGCATGGGCAGTTCGGTGCTCAGCTCTTCAGCTCGCCAAGAGCCTTGATGTTGCTGTCGGGCTCATTGTTTACGTTTGTTCTGATTCCAGGCCTCCGTCTTCCGTTCTTTATCCTCGGCGGGATTGTGGGTGTGGTTGCTTGGCAGAACCGACACAATGACTCTTATCTGGGTGGAACGGGCTCAGAGGGCTCTGCGGCCGGCGGTGTCGATGGTTCAGGTGATGAGGCCTCTGGCCCAGAGGCTGAGCTGGATGAGGAGACTACACTCGAGGGCTTGATGTCTGTCGAGGCATTGGCGATTGAGCTTGGCGTAGACCTCATCTCGCTGGTGGACGAGGAGAAGGGTGGAAATCTCGTAGAGCGGATCTCACGTATCCGCAGACAGATGGTCCAGGACCTCGGACTCATTGTTCCGAGTGTGCACCTTCGCGACAATCTACGTCTTGATGGTGGTGAGTACCGAATCATGCTTCGGGGTGAGGAGATCGGTCGGGGCCGAGTGGTTCCACGTCAGCACCTCGCCATCAATCCAGGCGATGCTCAGGATGGCCTGAGCGGTCTGAAGACCATCGATCCAGTCTTCGGGCTTGATGCGCTCTGGATTGTCGACAAGAACAAGCTCGAGGCGCAGGCGAAGGGCTACACCGTTGTCGATGTCCCGACTGTCGTCACCACACACCTGACAGAGATCCTTCAGCAGTACGGCCACGAGCTGTACAGTCGAAACCAGCTCAACAGCATGCTTGAGCGTGTCGGTGAAGAGAATCCCAAGCTTGTTGAAGAATTGATTCCTGACCAGCTGCCTCGCTCATCGGTGCTGAAGGTCTTCCGCAATCTCTTGCGCGAGGGTGTCAGCGTTCGCGATGGCACGACGATCCTTGAGGCGCTCGCCGAGCACTCGCCGCGACTCAAGGATGCCAACAGCCTCACCGAGTTTGTTCGTCAGCGCTTGGCTCGTCATCTGACGCATCGGTATGCCGGTGCTGATGGTGTGCTGCACTACATCTCGCTGGCTTCAGATACAGAAGAGGCCATTGCGCGCGCTCTTCATACTTCAGAGTCGGGCTCTATGAGCCTGGCCCTCGACCCTGAGCAGGCGCGTCGTCTGTTGACGGGTCTCCGTGATGCAGCTGAGGCGTGGAATGGTGCTGGGGATGTGGTGGTCTTGTGCCCACCGCTCGCTCGGGGACCGCTCCGGATGCTCTCAGGAAAGGTGATCCCTCGGGTCGCCATCGTATCGGCAGCTGAGCTGCTGCCAACAATCCGGCTCGATCGCGTGGCCACAGTGTCTTTAGCGGACGGTGTGAGCCTTGGAAGCAACAAAGACCTCAAGTCTGGCGGAACCCGACCGAATGGGGATCGTAAACCAGCCGCAGTGGCTGGGTGAGGGGAACTGAATCGTGTACCCGACACATTTAAATGGTAGCAGTGAGCGTCGAATCGAGGGCCTGTCCCGCGAGGAGATCTGCCGTAAGTATCAACGCAAGATTTTGCTGCTCTCGCGGCGAATCTCTGAGCGCTTGCCTCCGGGCTGTGAGCTCGGCGGCGAGGATCTTGCATCCTTTGGCGCTATTGGGCTTCTCGAGGCGTTCGATCGCTTTGATGAGGGCCGTGACATCCAGTTCACGACCTTTGCTGAGTATCGAATCCGCGGTGCGATGATGGATGCCCTCAGGGCAACAGATACATTCACCCGACACCGCCGACAGGTGGCCAAAGAGGTCATCGATGCTGAGAAGCGACTGACGGGTGAGCTGGGCCGACCACCGGAGGCGACTGAGGTTGCCAAGCGGCTGGGCATGGACCTGGACACATACTGGCGAACCATGGACAGGGTGAAGCCCGTCAGTCACGTTCGAATTGATGGCCAGGATGGTCCCAACGGTGAGGAGGGCGGGCGAACATTCGCTGAAACCATCGCTGATGACTCTTTCCGATCGGCCTTCTCGAGCATCATGGGTGAGCAAGCGCGAGGTGCTCTCCGCGAGGCCATTCAGGCCCTCCCAGAGCGAAAGCGTGAATGCATACTGCTGTACTACGGTCGTGACATGAATTTGATGGAGGTCGCCGAGACTTTCAATGTGACTCCGTCACGGATCTCTCAGATCCTCTCCGATGCACGCGAGGCGCTCAGGAAGCAGCTCGAAGGTGTCATCGGTGCGGGTGACCTCGAGTTTAGGGAGGCACTGTGAGTCGCAGCATCTATCCAGCGCTCTCCGGAGCCAAGGCAACTTGGCGGCAGATGGAGATGATCAGCAACAACCTTGCCAACGTCACATCTGACGGATTCAAGCAGCACAGGATGGCGCTGACCAGCAAGCGAGTGAATGAGAATGTACTCGGAAACTCGTATGTTGGCGTCGCTGAGATGGTGCATGATATGTCAGACGGGAGCCTCCAGAGCACTGGAGTCGACTCACATCTGGCAATCCGTGGGCGTGGATTCTTTCTGGTTCAGACACCCGAGGGTCAGGCCCTCCAGCGGTCTGGAAATTTCCAACTGAACAATGAAGGTCAGCTGGTCAACCAGCGTGGCCATGCGGTCCTCACGGACTCAGGTCCGCTTGAGATTCCAGAACGCGAGAAGATAATCATCGACAAGCGCGGTGTTGTCAGGACTCAAGAAGGTGGCGAGATCGGTAAGCTTCGCCTGGTCGACGCAGAGGCGGTGACGCCTGTTGGTCACGGCCAGTGGCGCGCGGACGGGCCGACACGCCCAGTGGATGACTCCGTTGTGGTGCTTCAGGGCTCGCTTGAGAAGTCCAACGTAGACCCGATCAAGGGGATGGTCGAGCTGGTGGAAGCGAGCCGATATTTTGAGGCCTATCAAAAAGCCATGCAGACGTCGGACGACCTCGATGGCAAAGCAAACGAAATTATGAGGAAGAACCGATGAAGGCATTGTTTAGCGCTGCGACCGGTATGGCCGCTCAGCAGATTCAAATCGACTCCATTGCCAATAATCTGGCAAACGTATCGACCAATGGCTTCAAGAAGACCCGCGTGGCCTTTGAGGACCTTGTGTACGAGAACATTCGGACTGGCGAGGCCAGTGCTGAGTCTCAGCGGCCTGGTCAACTCGAGATTGGTTCAGGTTCACGGGTCATCGCTACTCAGCGTGACTTCAGTCCTGGTGCTATCTCGCAGACGAATGCGCCTCTGGATGTTGCGATTCAGGGAGATGGCTTCTTTGTTGTCGAGAACCCAGATGGTGTCGAGCGATACACGCGAGTGGGATCATTCAACGTGAATCAAGACTCTGAGCTGGTCACACAGCAGGGTCTCACGGTGAGCCCCGGTGTCTCTATTCCACTTGATGCGAGTGAAGTCATTATCGCTGAAGATGGAACCGTTCAGGTTCGGTATACCGACACGACTGACGCGGTCACTGTGGGCACGATTGATGTGGTGGACTTCACCAACCCAAACGGCCTCAAGGCACTCGGAGGGAACCTGTTTGCAGCGACCTCTGAGTCTGGTGAGCCAATAGCACTCGAGACCTCGGATGGGCTCTCACTCAAGCAGGGCTTTATTGAAGGGTCGAACGTAGATATCGCGGAAGAGCTGATCAACATGATCATGGCTCAGCGTGCCTTCGAGGTGACCAGTAAGGCTGTAGAGTCGGCAGACGAGACCATGCAGGTCGTCAACCAGATGAAGCGATAATTTGATGTTTACCCTTGCCATAGCGATGGTCTTCAGTGCCGGTGTTGCTCAAGCGGAGCCTGCGCTGTTGGGGCCGATTTCCCGCGAAGTACAGTCCCACGTGGCCAAGGTTGTTGGAATTCCTGACGCAGATGTCGACGTCGAGTGGGTTGGCTTTGATGTCACCCATGCCTGCGGAGCTGATGTTGACATCGACATAGAGACGTCGACGGGAGAGCAGTTTCGCGGTCAGACCTACCTCAAGGTTCGTCTCACCGAGGGCGGGATTTCTTGTGGTCGATTCTCGGTCCCAGCTCGCATCAAGATCTGGAAGCACGTGCCTGTGGCCTCGGAGGCCGTGAGGCCGGGGGAGCCGGTCTCAATCGTCGACGGACGTGTCGCAATGAGTACGATTCGTGGCGTCTTGGTTGATGCGGACAGTGGACCATGGGTTGCTGCCAGATCCATCCGTGCCGGCCAGCCGCTTACCAGTAGATATGTGAAGCGAAAGCCTGCGATGAGTACCGGTCAGTCGGTCGACATTGTGGCGGACTTCGGTGGTCTCCAGATTAAAGCTGAGGGCCGAATGCTTGCTGATGCGCACCTGGGTGACTGGGTTCGTGTAGCAAATCTTGCAACAGACACTGTGGTTCAAGGACAGTTGATTGCGCCCGGTACTGTGCGCGCTGGAGGTAGACGATGATTCGTTTTTATCAAGTAGTTGTGGTGATGACCCTTGGTCTGTTTTGTCAGAGTGCTGATGCATCAGGTCCAGATGATGATGGGCGTCCGAAGCCACCAGTGGTGACCTCAATTCAGCAGCCCATCGCACCACCGCTCCCTGGAAGTCTGTGGAGTGAGGTCGGTGCACGGTCTCTCGTCGGCATGAATGGGAATGCGCGTCGGGTCGGTGACCTGATCACCATCTACATCGATGAGAAGACGATGACCTCCCTCAGTGCCGAGACTGGGACGAAACGAAGCTCAGGTATGCAGGGCAAGCTGGGAAGCTTTTTCGGAATCGGAAAGCAAATCACCAAGAACAACCAGGGTAATCTTGGCGGTGGACTTGGATATGAGACCGAGTCGAAGCATGGCTTTGATGGACAGGGCACCACGAGTCGAGCGGGAACCCTTCAGGGTAGGCTTACGTGTCGGGTGCTCGAGGTGAAGACAAATGGAAACCTCAAGGTCTGGGGCTACAAGCAAGTCCGGTCAAATCGAGAGACGCAGTACTTGGTCGTAGAGGGCGTTGCTCGTCCGCTCGATATTCAAGCGGACAACACGATTCAAAGCAGCCTGTTGGCTGAGGCGAAGATTGAGTTCAACGGAGCTGGCGTGGTGGGGGACAAGCAGGGTCCTGGAGTCATCCATCGGGCTGTCGACCACGCGTGGCCGTTCTGATCTGAGTTGGTCAATCCACAGATGAAGAGAGCCAAAGCACTGCTTTGGCTCTCTTGGTTTTCACTGTAGTTCTTGATTTTCAACAAAGAAACTTAAGGTTCTATGTGTCTGTCCGATTGGGCGTTGAACCGAACGCCTTTTGGAGGCAACATGTTTCGCCTGGTACTGCTCACAGTCCTCTCATTCTCAACCACAGCAGATGCAGCGAGGGTGAAGGATATTGCGAGTATCTATGGGGTCAGAGACAATGCAGTCTTCGGCTATGGGCTGGTCACGGGTCTGAATAGAACCGGTGACTCGAGGCGAAACGAAGCCACTATTCGGACCTTGGCGAACCGCCTGCAGGGGCTTGGCGTCACACTGCAGACCGATGATATTATCTCTCGAAATGTAGCTGTGGTCATGATTACAGCACGGATTCCATCTACAGGCCGACCCGGCCATAGAGTTGATATTGAGGTGAGCTCGACGGGTGATGCGAAGAGTCTGGAGGGCGGTGTCCTACAGCTCACGCCGCTGTACGCTTCAGATGGTCGCGCCTATGCCTCTTCACAGGGGCCGATCGTGATTGGTGGGTTCACAGCAGAGGCTGGAGGCGAGAGCACACGGAAGAACCATCCGACTACGGGACGAATCCCGCGTGGGGCCACTGTCGAGCAAGACAATCCAAATCGTATGGACATCACATCAGCTGAACACATTGACTGGCTCATTCATGACCCTGACCTCACTACGGCAAAGCGAATGGCCGATGCCATCAATGAGGCGCTCGGTGACAAGCTCGCTGCAGCGCATGATGGTGGCATGGTGCGGATGGTTATTCCAGGCGCTGAGGATGCGACTGCTATTGATGTCCTCTCTCAGATCGAGCTCGTTGAGCTCGAGGTGGATGCACCCGCTCGTGTTGTTGTGAACGAGCGTACAGGCACCGTTGTCATGGGCGCAAATGTACAGGTTGCACCCGTTGCGGTGGCCCACGGTGGGCTCTCCATTGAGGTGCAGCAGGACACAGAGGTCAGCCAGCCTGGTGCGCTTTCTGGTGGCTCGACCGTCGTGACACGTGACTCAAGAATCGTTGCGGAAGAAGAAGAGGGTCGCCTGACTATGCTCGAAGGCGTGACCATCGGCCAGCTGGTCGGGGCGCTCAATTCGATGGGCGTAAAGCCACGTGACCTCATTCAGATCATGCTGACCATCAAGGCCGCAGGCGCTCTGCAGGCGGAGATTGCGTCGCTGTGAGTATCAACAGCCTAAATGGGGCTGATGCCCTAGCGCTCCATCAGCTCAGTGCTCCCGACACAGAGTCGATTCGCATGAGTAAGGACCAGCTCGAGGCTGCCACGGCTTTTGAGTCGTACATGATTGAGATGATGGTCAAGGAGATGCGGAAGACCGTTCCGGATGGAATGTTCTCTGGTGGTTCATCCGAGGTCTTCTCGGGCATGTTTGACCAAGAGATATCGAAGCGAATCGCCGAGACCGGTGGGTTTGGCTTCCGGGATGTGATGGGCAATGCCATGGGTGTACAGCGCGATGCGCCGACACCAGGCTCATTCCTCCCCATTAGTTCAGCACACAGCGATCACGCTGCGGCGGCCCATGGCCACGGTCACAGCCACGACCATGACCACGATCATGGCCATGATGGACATCTTCCTGTTGATGGCGTGATTACCTCACGCTTTGGAAGAAGAACAGATCCGTTTCACGGAAAGAAGCGTGCGCACAAGGGGCTCGACATCGCTGCACCTACCGGTACGCCCATTACTCCGATTCGACCAGGAACGGTTGTGTCGGCGGGTAAGCGCGGTGGCTTCGGTAATGTCGTTATCGTCGACCACGGCCAGGGCGTGACCAGCCTCTACGCGCACTGCAATGAATTGAAGGTCCAGAAGGGCGACAAGGTAGGGCGAGGGGACATCATCGCTACAGTCGGCTCTACAGGACGCTCAACGGGACCACACCTCCACCTCGAAGTACATCGAGATGGCAGTGCGGTGGATCCCATGGCAGAATTGGAGCAGTCGCTCCAGAAACCCTCATCTTTGGTCCGGAGATAAGAAAATGGAAGTTTTACTTCAGGAAATCGTATCTCCGTCCGAAGAGAGTAAGCGGAGGACCAGTCCATGAAAATTCAGGGCTCGCATCCGCTGTACCGCCTGACGTCGACCAACGGCACTCAGGCGGGTCAGCGAACAACCGGCAAATCGTCGGTCCAAAATGAGTCAGTGCAGCTCAGTGGGGAAGCCCAGTGGTTGCAGGAACTCAAAGGGGCCATCGAGGACATACCGGAAGTTCGCGTCGACGAGGTAGCTCGCGCTCGCCAGGACATCGCTCAAGGTGAACTGGGAAGCGAAGAGGACCTCGATAATACAGTAAATGCCTTGATGCATGAGATCTGATGGAACGTTCCTTGGCCTCTGTTCTGACGGAGACGCTTGAAGCTGCGCAGGCGCAGCTTGATGCGGCCCGAAAACTCGACCCCGACCGACTCGCTGATGCTACAGCGAGTCGTCAGGACCTTCAATTCGAGTTGGAGATTCTCCAGAACCAGGACGCCTTGCGAGTGGATGAAGAGATTGCGGATACTGTCCGTACTCTTCGAGAAACAGATCGACGGTTGATGAGTGTGTTGGGAGCGGCAAATTCCGTGTTTCGGAATGTGCTCGAGCCAAACACATCGCCAACTTATGGTGCTTCGGGGCGGATCCGTGAGCGTTAAACATGTCAATCCGAACACTACATATTGGACGGACCGGGCTTAAGGCTGCCTCTTACGGCGTCGATGTTACGGGTCAGAACGTCACGAATGCGAGTACTGAAGGGTACGTCCGACGTCGGCTGGTCCAGCAGACCCGTGCGCCTCATCGTAACGAGCATGGCGTATTTACTGGTCAGGGTGTCACCGCAGCGGCGGTCCATCGTGATATTGATAGGTTTGCTACGGAGCGCTGCTATGAGTCCCTCGGCGATCAGTCGATGGCAAGCACCGCCCACGAGACTCTCTCTATTGTTGAGGCAACTTTTCGCGAGGGAGACACAGCCTCAATCGCTGATCGTCTAGATCGGTTCTTCGATGCTGCGACAGAGCTGACGTCAGAGCCCAGCGACCATGGTCTACGTCTGTCCCTGCGTGACGCGGGTAAGAATCTCGCTGATGCAGTGAACCGAGGCGGTAATGCGCTCATTGAGTCTATTCGTCGCGCTGAAGATCGAATCAATGATGAGGTCACTGGCGTCAACAATATCTTGAACGACATGAGGGAGCTCCACGAGAGGATCTCTGATTCCAACGCAGTCACTGGCCCTGCTGACCTGATGGATGCCCGCGACGGCCTGGCCCAGCAGCTGGCTGAGAAGATTGGCGTTGATGTCGACTACCAGGCCAACGGACAACTCAGCCTCTTCGTGGGTGGCCACGCGATTGTGCAGGAGGTCCATGTACGCGAACTGTCTGCTGTAAACAGTACCGGTGTGACCGGTGACCTGAGCGTGAAGATACAGGTCGACAACGGTACTGTGACCATAGATCAGTTTCTCAAGGGAGAGATTGGTGGTCTTGTGGCAGCACGCGACCAAATGAAGTCGACTCTTGATGACCTCGATACCTTCGCCGATGACTTTGTAGATGAGATCAACTCGGAGCACGGCGGAGGCTTTGATGCTTACGGCATTCCCGGGCTCGACTTCTTTACGATTCCGGCTGCAGCGACCCATGCCTCTCTTGATATGAGCCTGGATGCAGCGCTCGCAGGAGACGCAAACCTGATTGCAGCTGCTGGAAGTCCAGGCGCTGAGGTCGGTGATGGCGAGAACTTACAGAACATTCTCGATGTTGAAGATAGAAAATTATTCACCACTTCATCGCAGACTTCAAGGGAGTTCGTTGCTTCGCTGTACAGCGATCTTGGTAATGCGATTGTGGGCTTTGAGGTCGATGCCGCGACCCATGGTGCGATCGTCAACGATCTAGTTTCCCTAAAGGAAGCCTCGAGTAACGTCGATTTGGATGAGGAAGCTGTGAGCTTGATTCAGTATCAGGCGGCCTATCAGGCGGCAGCTCGAGTGGTCACCGCGGCGGATGACTTGCTCAGTGAACTCATGCAGATGGTCCGATAGATGATTCGAACAACCTGGCACGGAAGAATGGATGCGCTCAAGCAGAGCTCAACCTCTATGGGCAGTCGGATTGCGAAGCTCAATGAGGAGGTTGCAACTGGAAAGCGGATCAATCGCGCTTCAGATGATCCGGGACGCATCTCACAGCTTCATAACGTGAGGCAACAGCTCAATAACCAGGGGGTGTTCATGAAGAACTCCACCCAAGCAGAGCAACTCTTGAATGTCGCTGACACTGCGCTCAAGGACATGCACTCGACACTGAGTGAGGCCAGAGAGCTTGCGGTTCAGTTTGCCAATGAGGTCTACAATGGGGATCAGCGGAGCGAGGCAGCCAGTGTGAGCAGCACGCTCTTTGACCGGGCACTCTCTTCAGCAAATATACAGTTCAACGAGCGCTATATCTTCGCGGGGACAGCCTACGACGACAAGGCCTATGACTCAACGGGCACTTATCAGGGCTCAACAGACTCGCCAGAGACTGTAGTGGGCGAAGATCTCAAGGTGAAGACCGGCTTCGATGGGAGCGGCTTGCTGACCGATTCGTCTGATATGTTCGGTGCCCTCGGTAATCTTGAGGCTGCGCTATCGGCTAATGATACCGCGGCTATCATTTCTGCACTCGATGACATCGACGCTGCGCTTCTCGATGTAGAGAAGGGGATGGTTGAGGTTGGTGGAGAGATGAGGCGCTCGATGGACGCCAACGATCTCGCATCCAACCTGGAGGTTGAGCTCAGGCAGGCCAAGGCCAGTATTGAGGAGACCAATGTGGTCGAGGCATACTCGAAGCTCGTTCAGCTTCAGACAAATTTTGATGCTGCGATGCAGGTCACCAGCATGCAGCGCTATTCCGGGTTGTTTACGCGGATATAGCAACACCCAGGGACGGGGAGTTCGGGGTAGGGGGCGCCATTTAGTTGGCGTCCCTATTTTTTTTCTAAAGTCTCAAGCCTTTCGTCCGTAAAGATCAATTGGGAAAAAATCTTCAGAAATAATTTAAACGTTTGGCAAAACGTCCGAAGAGGTCATGTGAGGCCTCCTGAACTTCGGTTTGGCGGGTCTCTCAACCCGAACTGACAAGGTGCCAAATGGCGTTAACTGTCAATAACAACATGTCTGCCTTGCGTGCGGCGAATACGCTGAACAACACACAAGGTGCCTTGAGCCAAACTTTGGCTCGTGTCTCATC
>Ga0315315_10003973_pt1 | contig 13656 bp, 13 predicted proteins | sample M140m3416metaG_FD_203699 | JGI IMG/M metagenome (GOLD analysis project Ga0315315, IMG submission 203699) | Ammonia-oxidizing marine archaeal communities from Monterey Bay, California, United States - M1 40m 3416 | ecosystem: Environmental > Aquatic > Marine > Intertidal zone | place: USA...
AGGCGAAATTTAGAGGTCATATAATTAAAAAGATTTGGGAATTAAAGGGACCCGGATTATATGGGAGGGATAAATGTGTTAATGAAACAGATTGTTTGAGTTTACAACCAATAAAAGATATAAAATTTGACCAATTTTATAGTTTTAAAGAAGGCGAATTTTTATATGCTTTTGATATTTGTAGTTTATATAATTTAATTAAATATGCTTTAAAGGAAAATAATAAGCCAAAAAATCCATATACTAGGAAGGAATTAAAAACAAGTATAGTTGAAAATATGATGAAGATGATATATTTATCCATGAATATTTTGAAAAGGAGTGTGAAAATATTAAGAGATACCACGAAAGAGGAGTCGTTACCACTGAAACAGAAAGTGAAACAGAAAGCGATGACAATATTTCAAAAAATGGATAATCATGGGTTTATTACAGACGTATCTTGGTTTATGAATTTATCAAGACTAAGATTGTGTAGATTTATAAAAGAATTAAGAGAAGTATGGAATTATAGATTACAAATTCCTGATGAAATAAAGAGAAAAATATGTCCTCCGAATGGTAGGCCATTTTGTGATGTAGATTTAGGATTTTTACACGATTTAAGTTCCGGTGGGAATAAAGATATATTGCGAAAGAAAATATTGAAGGTTATGGATAGAATGTTATCAGGAATTGATGACGATTCAAAGCATTTAGGATCACATTATATATTAGGATGTTTAACTTTAGTCAATATGAATGCTGCCACATCAATGCCTTGGTTATTTCAGTCCTTTATGTATCAAGGTCCGGTTTTATCTTAATGCGTTAAAGGTAATAAATTTAGGAAAAATATATTTATTATTAAATTGACTTAAAAAGGAATTAATATATGAAATCATAAGATGGTCAAAAAACGCGTCTCCAAAAAAACTACCAAAGCTGCCAAGTCAGCACCAGCTGCTCCAGCAGTCGAACAAACCACCGCAGCAGTTCCAGAAACTGTTGTTGAAAATACGGTTCCTAATCTACAGGAACAATTTACTAGTTTACTAGCACAATTGACTGCTCTTCGTAGCCAATTGACCGCTGTAACTACTCAGGTAAGAACTCTTTCAAAAAGAGCTGATCGTGAATTGAAACAAGCACAGAAGGCAGGTCGTCGCAAGAGGAAGTCTGGTAATCGTGCTCCAAGTGGTTTCGTAAAGCCAACGAAAATTAGCAATGAATTGGCTAAGTTTTTGAATAAACCAACCGGAACTGAAATGGCAAGAACTGAAGTAACACGTGAAATTAATAATTACATTCGCGAAAACAAACTTCAAGACCCAAAAAATGGTCGCCATATTCTAGCCGATAAGAAATTGAAGACTCTATTGAAATTGAAGGCGAGTGATGAACTAACATATTTCAATCTACAACGATTTATGAGTCCTCATTTTGCCAAAGCGACTGCTGCTGTCAAAGCATAAAATAAAAAAATCATAACATTACATTTAATATTATGATTAAACAAATATAAAATTATCTTTTTCTAATATTTTATAAATTTTGGAAAGGTCGTGCCTATCATTTCTGATAGTTATTTTATCTTTCTTGCTACATTTATATATTTCCATTATATCGGTTTCTACAGTATATTTTTCTTTCCATTGATTAATCCATTCTATAAAACTTATATCCCTATCTTTCTTTAGATATTTCAAATAATAATTATAACCTTTAAATATGTTAATAGTTGTCTCATTATAATCACATCCGGCTAATATACAAAGGTTTTTAAAAGTATCCAAATTTAGTTGTAATTTTTTCAATATATTCTTCAAATCATATAAGACACAAACTTCGTTAAATAAGTTGAAATATCTCAATATTCTTGGACAACCATAAACAAACAAATCAGTATCTTCACTAATACAAGCAAATACTATATTTGATAATACTAATTCAGCGCATAATTTATCGGCTTCTCCGTTAGCAATAACATAACTATAACCAAAAGCTTCAACTAAGTCTCTAACATTATCTACATCACCATATTTCAATTTTACAGAATCTCTTTTCAAAGTTAATAATTTACTTTTGGTTTTACTATTCCTTATGTCAAGATTGTCTTGATTTATTAATTGTTCATATTTCATTTTCGACGATTGTCTTCTTTGTCTTCGTTTTTCTAACGTTTGTTCTTTTGCATCCGGTATCTTACCATCAAATACGAAAATCGGAGTTACATTATATTTTTTAAACAACGAACATAATAAATAAATACCCTCTATTATTGTTTTTTCAGCCGCATATTTATAGATGTATATCATAATATCAACTGCTACTCGTTTCCCATATAATTGTGAGAAATGTATTTTCAATGTTTCCTCTTTACAATAAACATTTAAAAATTTGTTTAATTTCTTTATTCCCATATATAATTGAATTAACAGTTAATTGTTTTAATTCAATTTAAAATATTGTCATTCTCATTGTTGTTTTCATAAAATTATCGTCTGTTCTATTTAATAGATTTTTCATATATCTCAAACCTTTGATGAAACCTTTGTCATCGTATTTTTTTTCTACAAACTCAAATATATCATTCAACGCATTATTTGATTTATAAAAATTTATACAATTAGTATTATTATTATCACATAATTTCAAAAAATCAATATAATTAAATAGCAATATCGACTTCAAAACATAATATTCAAAAACATTTGTTTTCTGTTTATATATGATGTTGTTTTTATATAAATCAACATAGTCAATATCCATAAACTGAAGAATTTTGACAGCTTGAAATAACGAAAAAGATATTTCTAGATAAATCATTGAAGAAAATATATTATAAAATGTGTCAAAGCCCTTTATATCATTGTCTAATACTTTTTGTTCATATGTTTTGAATAACGCGTTTAATATTGTAGCCCAAAATTCACTATAACTTTCACTTATTTCAAAATCTATATCTAATGGAAAAATATCTTTGAATTTATTTCTCAAAGTATCATAATTTAAACCTGAAAAATCTAAACAAAACGCATGCATTGTTTCATGAATTAAAACTTTAAACCATTCTTCTTTGCGATATATCAAACAAGTACCGTTTATAGCACAAGCATAGGTAACAGCAGTATTAACATGAGTTGTATCTAAGATATCTGTTTGTTTTTCTGGTAGTTTTTTTTTAAAATCACTTAAATATAATACAACCTTAAATGACTTCATTTTCGAATTACTATAAGGCATTATAAATGTTAGCCAATGAGATATTTCTTTGAAATAAAAATTATAATTAGTTTCTGGTAAACCCGGTGGTGATAAAAATATAATTTTAATTGGCACAGAATGTATAACAGTGGAATATTCAATGATAGAAGATATGTCCTCCATTTTTTTTTTAATTGAAGTTGGAGTATAAGCAGAGTCTAATAAATCATTGATAGTATTTTTATTTTTAACTTTTATGGTTTTTGTATAATTCAATACTTTCAACTTTTTTTTATATATATTATCGAGTTCAGTATAAAACTTTTTAATCATATTTTTTATTTTTTTATTTTCATGATCAAATATGAAAGGATAATTATCTATATCAGGCAAAAGATGGTCCATTATTTTAGAAGTATCTGGATCATTGTTTAAATTCATATATATATTATAAATAAGTTTATAATATATTTAAGTTATTTTTCCTTTTTCTTTATTGATATTTTTTCCGATAACTCGTTTGGCAGCTTACAATATTTTTTCATTTTTGGAATATAATAATAAAGATTTTTTCCTTTGCTTGATAAACAAGTGTTTTTTATCATATTTTTAATACCATATGGTATCTCATGAAACCTGAACAAAGCTTTGTCTTTATATAATATCAATTTAAAATGGTCGCCGGTATGCTCTACTAATATGTAATATCTTGGTTTAAAAAAGCCCTTATCTTCTATTCTTGTATCAACCATTTCTCCACAACTTAATACATTGTCATAGTCTTTTTTTTTATATTTAAAACTACGCAATATTATCAGTTTGATATTTAACAAATATTCTAATGAAGAAATTGTAGCTCCATCTGCCCAAAATTTACACGTTCTTATAAATTTTCTTAAATCATCCAATGTTTTGATACCAGTCATCCATTTATAATCAGTTCCTAGTTTGATTAAATTTTGTTTATCTCTCTTCATCTTTCTTCTTTTTTTACTTAATTCTTTTAATTCATCCTGGAATTCACCTGCTTCTTTTAAAGCAATGTCTTTATCAATTCTATTAATACTTTGAATATCATATACGCCGTTTTTCAAATCACGTTTTAATTTTTTGTAACTACTGCTTTTTTTGTTTCCTATCTTGTTTATCTTTTTTAATTCTTCGTCTAAGTCCGAAATACCATTTTTAAATTGATCATAAAAATCTTTATAAGTTTCGAATTGTTTTTTTGTAACATTATTGGATACCAATTCACGTAAATCTTTAATTAATATTTTTCTTTTTACTGTTTTAAAAGCATCTCTAATAACAGCAAATAAACAATCACCACCACCAGCATTATCTTTTATATCGTATAAATCACTATGCATAAATGAACGTATCCATATTGGGTGACTTTTTTCAACATATTTATTTTTTATTTCCAAGTGTGTTTTTTTAGTTTCTTCTTCTTTATGGTCATCATCATCATCTTCCTCAATGTATATTGATGTTTTGATTTTTTGCCCTAATTCTTTTAATTTGTCATCGTTAACAGAATCAATCATCTCATTATTTTTTGTTAAATCTTTTATGTATTCTTTTGTAACAAAAGTATATAACAAAGGACCGTCCATTATAGAAATATCTAACTCACCATCTTCATCTAATTTTTTATTATAGTCAGTAGACTCGAATTCATACACTCCTATTTTTTTTATATCTAATTCATTTACTACAATATAAACCGGTGAAAAAGATATATTAAATTTTTTATATTTGTTATTGATTTCACCTAAAGCAATAATAACATCTGTATCAAATATTTTCAATTCATACATTGATACTTCTGTATCTTCATCATTATTTTCTATTTCTTTATTTTCTTCGTATTCTAACATTGGATCTATTTTCGATACAACCATATATATTTATAATAGTTATTAAATATTTAATAATTATTATACGTTTATTATATATTTTTTAAGTTTATCGTCATTCTTGATTGTATCAAGACAATACCAACCTAATTTTCTCTGCTCAACAATATTTTCGTTCATTGAATCTTGTTCAAATATTATAATATCTTGAACTAATTCGTTTTTCTTCTTCTTTCGTTTAGATATATCATAATAATCTGCTATCAACTCCAAATCTTTTTTAGTATAATTATTCATATAATCGTCTTCCAACATAAAAAATATAGTTGAATAATTTTCTTGCTCTGATACCTTCTCTTTTTCTTTATTAATCTCTTCCTCCTTTTCTACAACATCTAAAATTTCTGGCTCTTTCAACCAGCCAAATTTATTTTCGTATTCTTTTAAAGTGTATTTGATATTAATATTATCATACTCCATATTAAATTATATAATAATATTGGCTTTATATATTTTTTATTATTCTTCTTCTAAATCCTCAATCACTTCAATTATATCCAAGCATTTAAATTTGGTTTTTCTATTTATATCTTCAGCTGTAGAATATTCTATGATTTTTTGTTTAAATGTATCGAATTTAATTTTGTTTTTATACAACATATCTTTGCCGCCCATAAAGATAACATTGATATTTTCAAAATATTCATACTTTAAATCTTTTGTTATCAAATTTACTTTATCAAATATCTTAAATAATACATTATAAATCAAATCACTTTCAATCACTTCATATATCATGAGATTTACAAAAAAACTACTGATACCTTTTCTATTTTCATTTGCTTTATTGTATTTGCATAATTCATCATAATCATCCGGATTAAAATCAACATCGTCGAATATATCCAAATATTTATTGAAATTTTCAATACAGATATCTTTCATAAAATCATAATCTATAATCAAAAATTTATACAACTTTGCATATAAATTTGACCAAAAATGATTCATACTACCGATATCGTATATAGATTTTGAAATCTCTTTCAAATGAATATCTGGTTCACTATCTTCTTTTAATACTTTTTTCATAATTTTCTTAATGTTATTGTATATCTCGTTAAAATTACTTTCCGTTAATTTATTTAAATTGATTCTTATGTCGTCCATTAGTATTTTAAAAGAATCTTCACTTTTCGCCAATTGAGTCACTTTAAAATTTCTAATATTTTCCCAATCTTTATTTGTTAGGTTGCCTCTATTCATGTTAATATTTCTATTACGTTTTTTAAATACTGGTGTTTTATTGTAATTTGGCGCGCCAACTTTACTTGCCAAATCATTTATAATTTGTATTATATCGCTATCGAACTCATTAATAGTTCCATATTTTTGAATCGTGTCAAAATCAGAGAATGTATATACTTTTGCCATGCTACTATTTTTATTTATCATTTTTCTTTTATATATTTTTAATAATATATTTAAATACAAAGTTCCATTTAATAATAATGACTGAAAACACTGTCTATGAAATCTCTTCCTGGGAAGATGAAAATTTAAATTTAAATGAAAAACTATTACGTGGTATATACTCTTTCGGATTTGAAAAACCAAGTCCGATTCAAAGTAAAGCTTTATATTCATTTATTAAAAATAAGTATAAAAATCGTGCAAGAGATATTATTGCTCAAGCACAATCTGGAACCGGTAAAACAGGTTTATTTGTAATCGGTTCTTTACAAATGATCGATCCTGAAAATAAATCCCCGCAAATTATTATATTAGCACCTACACATGAACTAGCAGAACAAACATATAATGTAGCTTGTTCTATCTCAACATATTTGGATATCAATTCTTGTTTACTAGTTGGTGGAACATCTATTCATTCTAATAAAAAAATATTAAATACTGAAAATCCACAGTTAATTGTAGGGACTCCTGGCAGAATTCATGATATGATTAGACGAAAAATCTTAAAAGTAAATGAAATCAAAACTATTGTAATAGATGAAGCAGATGAAATGCTTTCTCAAGGTTTTAAAGAACAAATGTATAAAATATTTAATTTTTTAAATAATAATATCCAAATTGGATTGTTCAGTGCTACTATGCCTGATGAATTGAATGGGATGATTAACCAAATCATGCAATCACCCACTAAAATTTTAGTTAAAGCCGAGAATTTAACATTACAAGGCATTGCCCAATATTATATCAATATACACGATGATGCTCAAAAATATGAAACTCTTAAAGATATTTTCCAAGGATTATCAATCTCACAAGCTATTATTTATTGTAATAGTGTTTCAAGAGTCAATGATTTAGAAGAAGCAATGACACAAGATAATTTTCCTGTTAAGAAGATTCATGGAAAAATGCTTGATAAAGAGCGTAAAGAAATATTCAAACAATTTAAATCCGGCGGTTGTCGTGTTTTAATTACATCAGATTTATTTTCTCGAGGGATTGATGTTCAGCAAGTAAGTATTGTTATTAATTTTGATATTCCTAGAAATGAAAACACATATCTTCATAGAATAGGACGTTCTGGTCGTTGGGGTAGGAAAGGTATTGCTATTAATTTTCAAACAAAATATGACTCAAATAGATTAACTAAATTTGCTGCTTTTTATCAGACTGAAATCAGAGAAATGCCTAGCGATTATACCAAACATATCCAATTGTAATTCGTTAATTTAACTCTATAATTATCTTTATTTTAATAAATGAATAATGATAATTTCAAAATACCGATTAAATATGTAGACAATATTCCCATTAGTGATAGTTTAATGAATGATTTAGAGTTATTAGATACGGTCAATAATGACCAACAGCCAATATATCATAATATTTTTAATCCTACTAATAATTTAGCCAAAACATCTTTGAAACAATGGGATTCTTACACTACAAATACTGATTTCTTAAACGATTCTCAAAACCTTTATACAAAAATCAATGATTTAAAAGAAGACAACTATCATGTAAATCTTATGACAACTGATTGGGATGAAATTAGAAAATTACAAAATTTCAAAGAAAGGTTTCAATATGTCGAATGGGATAGAATACAATTTCTTAACCTTTTCGCACCATTTTTATATCTATTAAGTTTTTTAAATATAACAGCACCTCTAATGCAATTATTAGCCCCTGTCTTAGTATTCATAATGCCATTCTTCATAATAAAAGCAATGGGTTTGCCAATTTCAGTAGCAAAATACACAGAACTTCTTAAAAAATTATTAGCTAATAATGCTATTTACAGCATGTTTACAAAATTTACAAACGCTAACCCCAAAGAAAAAATAGGAATGCTTGTTACTTTAGGACTCTATTTTTATAACTTATGGCAAAATTTATTATCTTGTTACAGGTTTTATGACAATACTTTCTATATAATCGATAAATTAAAAAGCGTTAAAGACTATTTAAAATATACTATTGATAAAATAGATTATATTAAGGGTAAAATCATAAATTTACATACATATCAAGATTTCTATGATGATATTGACCGCCATCAAGAAAAATTAAAAGAGCATTACGAAAGCCTGAAATATTTACCGGAAAAATCAAGGTCTTTTCAAACAATCAAAACATATGGTTACATTATGAAAGATTTCTATTACATTCATACATCGGATGAGTTTGATACATTAGTTAAATATTCTTTTGGATTCCACGGTTATATTAATAATATTAAAGGTATCAATGAAAATATTCAAAATAACTATGTAAATAAAACAATATATACTAATAAAAATAAAGTAAATTTCAAAGAGATTTATCATCCTTCTATTAGCAACGAATGTGTCAAAAATAACATCAAATTAAACAAATCTATAATTTTAACAGGACCAAATGCCGCTGGTAAAACTACCTTATTAAAATCTACGATCATTAATTTATTATTTTCTCAACAACTTGGATTTGGATATTATAAATCAGCCACTATAAATCCATTCAAATATATCCACTGTTATATTAATATACCAGATAGTTGTTCAAGAGATAGTTTATTTCAATCAGAAGTTAGAAGATGTAAAGAAATATTAGATGTTATACAAGAAAATCCAAAAGAGAGACATTTTTGCGTGTTTGATGAATTGTATTCAGGAACTAATCCATACGAAGCTATATCATCAGCTTATTCATATTTAAATGATATTGTTAAAAATAATAAGGTAAAATTTATTTTGACTACTCATTATCTTAGGATGTGCAAATTATTTAGAAAACATAAAAAAATAAAAAATTATAAAATGGATACCGTTATAAATGAAGATGACCAACCTATATATTCTTATAAAATGATTAAAGGTTATTCTACTATAAATGGTGGTATATCTGTATTAAAAGAATTAAATTATCCAAAACATATAATTGACTCAGCGAAAGAAATATTAAATAAATTGTAAACTCGTTTATTTAAAGATAATTTATTATTAGTAACTATTAATGTATAATAGAGGAACTATGATATGTTTGAGCGTAACGGGTATAACAACTTTGTTACTATTTTTTTATTTTAGAAACAAGATTTCACAAGTAGAAGATAAATTGGATAAAGTATTCGATATAATACAGGATTATTCCAATAATGATAGACAGTCACCAGAATTTGTGGTTCGCGAAGCACCAACACCGCAAAATCCACAACCGGTTGTAATGAGCACATCAGGATTTGAAAGAAACAATTTAATAGAAGTTTCGGAAGATGAAGATGAAGATGATAATAGAGTAAATCTTGATTATAATACTAATGATAAAAGCAGTGATGATGATAATGACGATGATAGTGATAGTGAAGATGACGACAGTGATAATGATAGTGAAGATGAAGAACCAAAAAAAACACTAGAAACAGCAGAAGAATCAAAAGAAGAAGTAATTGTAGCAAAAACTCTAGAAGTAGAAACAGACGAGCTTACACCTAAAATCGAAAAAGACGAAAAACAACCAGAAGATACAGAAGAAGATAATGACGATGATAGTGATAGTGATAGTGAAGAAGAGACAGAAGAAGATAGTGAAGAAGAAGATGGCGGAAAAAATAATTTAGGGAACTCAGATAATGATGGTGAAGATGTTAAAAAAGTTTCACTGGAACCAACTCCTGATTATAGCACAATGACTGTTGCTACTTTAAAAGATATTTGTTCTGATAAAGGTTTAAGAGGCTATAAAAGTTTAAGGAAAAATGATTTGGTTACATTATTAGAAGAATCACACGCAAATTAAAATCTCCAATGAATATATATTATGAGTTGGGCAACCTGTTATAGTGGATCAAATAATACGCATCATGATGCGCCAGCATTAATGAGCGATAGTAGACTTTATACTAATTATCAAAATGCTTGCGATATTAATAAAAGCATTAGACGTGATAATGGTATAACAAATAATTATAGTTATAGAAAATATTTACAAAAAAATGCTTTGCAAATAATTGGAAATAATACAGACTCCGCATTAAAATGTAGCAATAAACCTTGTTCTAAAGCATCAAATGATAATAAAAACAAATATTTTTTCGCAGATTGTTATGACAAAAGTCAACCATACGGATATGAAACATCTGATTTAAAAAATATGCACTTATCAAGAGAAAGTTTGATGAAGAATTTATCCGGACCAATATTAACACAAGAACACGTAATGATTGAAAGGTCTAAAGGCAATTAACTTTTTTATAATATAAAATTAAACCTTTATATTATACAAATGAAATTATTATCAATTGATGTTGGTATGAAAAATCTTGCTTATACAGTAGTAAACTGCAATAATAAAAAATATACAATTGAGAAATGGGATGTAATTAATTTATGCAATGAAAAGAAATATATTTGTATGGGTTGCAATAAAAACAAAAAAAAATGTACAAAACCTGGTAAATATTACAAAGGAGATGAATCTTATTGTAAATTACACGCGAAAGATAAACAATATAAATTACCAACGTCAAATTATAATATTAAAGCTATAAACAAAGCAAATATTAAAACACTTAAAAAATTAGCAGAAGAATACGATATACCTGTTGATAAAAAAATGAAAAAAGTAAAATATATTGAAGAAATGACAAAAGATTTATCTAATAACTATTGGAATATAGTTAGCAATGTATTGACAAAGGATATTAATTTAGTTCAATATGGGATTAATTTAAAAAACATGTTTAATAAAACTTTTGCAAACCTTGAATTTGATTATATATTGATAGAAAATCAAATAGGACCATTGGCTTTAAGAATGAAATCATTACAAGGAATGATAATGCAACATTTTATAGAAATAGGTCAAACTAATATAATAGCCGTAAATTCCGGTAATAAATTAAAAGATTTTATAAAAGGTAAAACAACATATAGTGAAAGGAAAAAAGAAGGTATTAAAATAACTAGAAAAATATTAACAGAAAATATCGATGTCAATGACTGGATGAACTTATTTGATAAACATAGAAAAAAAGATGATTTAGCAGATTGTTTTTTACAGTGTCTTTGGTTTATAAATAATAAATTATAATGCGTATGACTTAAAATTAAAATTTTATTGTATTTATAATAATGGACTCTTTAAAAATCACAGAAGTGACTCCAAATTTAAGCGTTGTGGATAATAATGATTTAGGCACTATCAAAATTTCAGGTTTAGAATCAGTTAACCCTGGTATGAAATCTGTTAATTTTGGTCCTGGTGCTGACTTATTAATGAATCCAAATAAACAAAAAAAAGGTAATGTTAGCAATGAAATTAAATTAGATGAAATATCTGATGTTGTTGGGTTGGATTTAAACAAACAACAAAAGCAAGAATCAAAAGATGTAAAAAAAAATTTTATGTTTTCAGGAATGAAATCTTCTTTAGATAGTAGCAATAAAACTGGTATAAAATTACAAGTAGAAGAATCAAATACGCCTTCCTCAAGCGTTCCGTCGATTTTAAAAAATGCTTCTGGTATTAAAGATAAATCAAAATCTGATGATGGATTTAGAAAATTTAATGAAATTCCTGTAGCACCTTCAGGTCCTATACCGGCAAAAAGAAAGAGTCCAGAAGAAACATTAAAGGAAAAATTTTATTATTTAAGAAGATTGGAAGCTATGGAAAAACAAGGAATAACATTAAGTAAGAAATATTCTATGGAATCACCATTGAGTGAGATGAAAGGAGAGTATGAATTGATTAAAAGTGAAAAAGAGAAAAAATCGAGCACTGCTTTTCAAGGTAAGATGATGATGGCTTTAGTATCTGGAGTAGAATTTTTAAATAATAAATTCGATCCATTTGATTTGAAATTAGATGGTTGGGCGGAACAAGTAAATGAAAATATAAATGAGTATGATGAATTATTTGGAGAATTGCACGAAAAGTATGCTGGCAAAGCTAGTATAGCACCAGAAATTAAATTATTGTTTATGCTTGGAGGTAGTGCCGCAATGGTCCATATGACCAATACGATGTTTAAATCGTCAATGCCTGGTATGGATGATATATTAAAACAAAACCCGGAATTGATGCAGCAATTTACACAAGCAGCCGTAAATACAATGGGTGAACAAAATCCTGGATTTGGTAATTTTATGAATATGGCTATGCCACAACAAGACCCACCAAGAGGTGCTCCTCCTGGTCCACCTGAAGAATATAGAAGAAACCCTCCAATGATGCCAGGTGGATATAATACAGGCAGACCTGATATTGGAATGAGCAGAGGGCAACCAGATTTCAGTGATGCTACCAATATGGAAGATACCTTTAGTAGCGTAGGTAATAGACAAAAAAGACCAGAAATGAAAGGGCCAAAAGATTTAAAAGATATATTATCTGGTTTGAAAACAAAAACAATTCAAGTGGACGGTAATAAACCGGGAAGTGTTGCTAGTGTAAGTGATTTAAAGGACTTGTCAAAAATAGATTTAGGTAGACCAAAAAAAAGTAAAAGAAAAAACAAATCGAGAAATGAAGTTACTTTAGATTTGGGACTATAATAATTTATATATATATTTATTTTATATATATAAATGGTTTTAGGTTTTTTACTATATGAAGCAGTTGACCTTGCTTGGAACTTTGGAGGCATGACTTATAGAGGAGGTAAATATGTTTACGATTGGTATTACCAAGTCCCTTCGAAAGATGATATAGAAATAATGGATTTACAAGAACTAAAAAAACGGATGGAAGTTCTTGAACAATTGATACGGGAGAAAAACTTAAAAGATACTTAAGAACGCGCCCTTTTAAATCTTTCTTCTATCTCGTCCGTATAATTTTCGTCTCGAAGAGCGTCAAGTCTTGCTTGAAGGGTAGAAACAACCTCGTCTTCTCTTTTCTGCGTCACTTCATCTACTATTTTTTGGTCTCTTTCGCTAATTTTACCTTCTAATCGATCTTGTTTTTTTTTATCTACCGCTTTCCGTGTTTTATTATTTCGATACGCTTTTTGTATCTTTTTTGCCGCTCTTCTTCGAGTTTTAAATTTTTTATTAGCCCTAGCTAATTTTTCACGTGTTGCCTTCTGTCCAACAGAAACCGGTGGAGATCTTCGTGTCATTCTCTTCCTTGCTTTTTCCAACGCCTTTGT
>Ga0315315_10003976_pt1 | contig 13647 bp, 11 predicted proteins | sample M140m3416metaG_FD_203699 | JGI IMG/M metagenome (GOLD analysis project Ga0315315, IMG submission 203699) | Ammonia-oxidizing marine archaeal communities from Monterey Bay, California, United States - M1 40m 3416 | ecosystem: Environmental > Aquatic > Marine > Intertidal zone | place: USA...
AAATTCCTTTAACAAAAAGTAGATATTTAAATTATTTAACAAAAGAAGAGCATCCATATGGTGAAAATGCTATTGTTGCTATAATGTGTTATTCAGGATTTAATGTTGAAGATGCAGTTATTATGAATGAAGCAGCGCTTCAAAGAGGTTTATTTAGAACTACATATATGAATACATATGAAACACATGAAGAAATAGAAAAAGTTGCTGGATTTCAAATTCAAAATAAATTTATGAGTCATAAACAAAATAATATTATTGGATTAAAACCTGGTTATAACTATGATCTTTTAGATGAAAAATCTGGTTTAATAAAAGAAGAATCACAAATTGATGAAAAAACAATTTTAATTGGACGTGCAACAAATAGTTTGACACAACCAGATACCTATATTGATTCATCTGTAGGACCCAAAAAAGGACAGGTTGGAATTGTAGATAAATCTTTTATGACAAAAGGGCTAGAAGGTAAACGAATCGCAAAAGTTAGAATTCGAGCGGAAAGAATTCCAAAAATAGGAGATAAATTTTGTTCAAGGGCAGGTCAAAAAGGCACTATAGGTATAATTTTAAGAGAACAAGATATGCCGTGTACTGCAGACGGAATTAGACCAGATATTATAGTTAATCCTCATGCTATGCCAAGTCGTATGACTATAGGACATTTAGTTGAAACATTAATAAGTAAATCTGCTGCTATTTATGGAGCATTTGGTAACTGTACAGCATTTGAAAATAAAGGTTCAAAACATATTGAATTTGGAAAAATGTTAACACAGTCTGGGTATCATGCTTCTGGAAATGAAGTATTATATAATGGTATGACAGGCGAACAATTAGAAGCAGATATTTATTTTGGACCTACATACTATTTACGTTTAAAACATATGCCCAAAGATAAAATTAATTATCGAGCTCGTGGACCAAGAAATGTTTTAACCCGTCAAACTGTTCAAGGTAGGGCAAATAATGGTGGTTTACGTATTGGAGAAATGGACAGAGATTGTTTAATTGCTCATGGTATGACACATTTTATAAATGAATCTATGATGGTTCGCGGTGATCAGTTTTATATGGCAATCTGTAATATTAGTGGATGTATTGCAGTTTATAATGAAAGTAAAAATATTTTTTTAAGTCCCCATGTAGATGGACCATTAAAATTTGTAAATACTATTGATAATAATTTAAATATTATGAATGTAAGTAAATTTGGTAGGGATTTTAGTGTTATAAGAGTTCCTTATGCTTTTAAACTATTAATGCAAGAATTAACAACTATGAATGTTCAAATGAGAATAATAACAGACAAAAATGTAGATCAATTATTATCATTAACTGGTGGTTCATATATAGAAAAAATTTCTGGATTAAGTATTGATAAAGTAACAAAAGTTATACAAAAAACACAAAAATCAAAAATCTCTCCATCGTTAGTTAAAGAAAAAACACCTACAGAAGAAGAACAAAATTCATCTATGTCACAAACTGTTTCTAGAGAAGATGATGATATGGGATATGAAGGTGTAAATTATGATAGAGATGTGTCAGAAGGAGTAGATACATATATACCACAACAAGTAGAAATTAATGAAGAAGGAACGTGGAATTGGATGACACAACAAATAGAAGTTGATGAAGATGAACAACATGTAGATGTAGACAACGATAATATAGTTACAGTACAAGGCAATGGTAATACAAAGTTTAAAGTATTAGGAATTGACGAAGATGATGGCGAATATATATTGCAAAATATGGAAACAGGTGAATTAAATAATTATTCTCCTAATAAAATAAATGTAAAAGACTCTGCTGATACAAAATATCAACCAGAAAGTCCTGATTATGGACCAGAAAGTCCTGATTATGCGCTGTATAGTCCAGGAAAAACACCTGATAGTGTTGATTGGGAGGAAGAAGAAAAATATGGTATTGATTTTTCAGGACCCCCAGCAGAGTATTATAGAGATTCTGACTCTAAATATTATGATAAAGGTATGCAGAAAAAATATGGAGATAATTGGAAAACTATAGTAAGTAAAATAGATGAAAAATATCCTAATAGAAAACAATTTGATAATAGTAGTTTGTTACAGACTGTTTTTAATAGAGCAGAATTAAATAATCTCATTGATAAAGATATACAAAAAACATTAGGAATAGATGAAGAATCTAGTGCAATGGTTGATATCCTAGGAGAAGTTCCTGATGATACTGGAGAGAAAATTATAACCACCGTTGTAGAAAAAACAAATAATAAAGGATTAGAAAAATTATCTGCAATTGAAGAAGATTTAAAAGAAGATGAAAAAGATACGTCTAATATAAAATCTGTAACTTCAGAATAAATTAAATTGAAAATTATATTAATATAAGATTTTATAATATTAATATAATGAGTTCGAAAACTATAAACAGTCAAACTGCATCTGAGATTTTTAAATCTAGAAAAATAATTTTAGAACAATTAAATAAATTAGGTTATGATGTTTCTGATTATGATAATTTTAGTGTTCATGAAATAGCAATTTTATCAAATAATAAACAACTTGATTTACTCCTCAAAAATCCAAAAACAAATAAAAAAGTATTTGTTAAATATCATTTAGGAACAAAATTGCGCAATAATCACGTATATGACTATATTGAAGATTTATTTGTTATTGATTCAATAGATGACGAAGATGATGCAGATGAAGATACTATTCTTACAAAAAATGATGATTTACTCATCATTACAAAAGAAAAATTAAATGACAATCTTATGAACTTTTTAAATATTTTATATAAAAAAGATGGTTATTTCATTAATGTATATGATTATCATAGATATCTTTACAATATATTAGATAATGAATTACAACCAGAATTTAAAATTCTTTTAGACGAAGAAAAAGAAGAAATTAAGAAAACATATAATATTTTACATGATAAACAATTCCCAGAAATTTCAAGATTTGACCCTGTATCTGTAATTTTTGGAATACGACCAGGGCAGGTATTTGAAATCACACGTTCAAGTCCAACGGCAATAAAATCAAAATATTATCGAATATGTATATAAGTATGTCAATAAATGAAAATATATCTTTAGACCAACAACTTAAAAATTTAAAATATAGATGGGCACAAGCAAGTAAAAAGTATATTACACATTATCCTGATTATAAATTAGGATTAGATAGAACACAATATAATAGAGCACTTGCACAAGTTAGAACTACTTATAATGATATGGCTATTTTAAAGGCTAATTTAGATGGAAACATTAAATCTAATGCTTCTAATTTAGAAGAAAAAGATAAAAAAATAAAAGAAATAAAATCTAAATTTGATAATGAATATGTTTCATTACAAAGTAAATTAGGAGAGAATAAATCTGCAGTACCATTTAAAATTCAAAAATACGATGAAAATAGTAAAAGTTATATTTTTTCTAGTTTTTATACAATTTCAATATTTACGATGGCTTTTTTTATTTATAAACAAATAAATATGGAATAATGTTTTCTAAGAATATGTATATATGTTTCAACAAGGAAAAAAATTTAAAAAATATCAAAATAAATATAACAAATTAGTAGATATTAATAATTTACAACATATTTCATTAGGTAAACTTAATGTTGTTAATAATTTAAAATATAAGAATTATAAAACTATCGAGGGATTTTCGGGAGAAAACAAAGTAGAAGATATGAATGGAAAAGAATTACAAAAATTAGAAAGTTTAGAAAAAGAATTTAACAATGACATGGCAGAATATTTATCAAAATATAAAAAATATTTAGAAGAGTTGCAAACTAGACAATCTAGTAGTAAAACAAGATATAGAAATAAAGTTATAAAAGATACAAATGGAACATATTATTATGTAAATAGTATGGGTATAGCAAGACAATTTACACCCGCTGCATGGACTGGAAAAGATAATTCATGTCCAGATGCATCTACAACTGTAAGTGCTAAAGACTTTTCAGAAATAAGTTTAGGATCTTTTATGGGTATAGGAGAAAAATGTGGACCTGGTGGATATAATGCATTAGATGCATCATCAGGAACTACTGCATGGGTAGATACTTTAGGATTTAAACATTTATATGATGATTTCAGAAACAAACATTCTACTTGTCCTTCACAATCACAAAAACTAACTAGTGTCCAATTTAATGCAATACCTAATGGTAAATCATTTGGTCGCGATGATACATGTAATATTGTAAGTCTAGACTCTCCTTTATATGACCAACTTGTAAATTTAAATTCAAAATTAATGAACAAAGTACAAGAAATGAAAACAGAAGTTGATTCATTGAAAAAAGATGACATTGCTTTAGACAAAAATATAGTTATACAAAAACAAAAATTAATTAATCTTTATAATGAATTAAAAAAAGAAAAAGAAAAAATTAAAAAACTTAAAACACAAAATGCTACTATGGATGCCGAAACAAATGAACTTATTATAGTTAGTGACGCTATACAGTTTCATCATTTAATATGGATGGTTGTAGGAGCAACATTAGCAGCCTCTGTAATTATGTATTCTAAGCAAAATTAACTTTTTTATCTATATATATTAAATAAAATGGTTTTTACTCAATTACTAGAAAATATACAAAAATATTTTACTACAGAAAAAGATGAAAATATAAAAAAAAATACAGTTCCTTTAAATCAATTAACACAGGGACTAACATATCTTCAAAATAAAAAAAATAAATTTAATACTTTAAGTAAAAAGTCTCTTTTAATGGAAAAATTTGATACAAGTAAATTAGATGATGTTAGTCAAAAAGAATTGGATATTTTAGAAAAATTAAAAGGTGAATATAATCAAGAATTATCAGAATATAGTCAATCATATAAAACATTTATGGAAAGTTATTATAAGGCAACTGAAGATGTTGTTACATGTAAAGCAGATTGTGAAAGTAGACATAGACCAGGAACAAGTGAGTGGAGTTTTAGTAGAATAGCATGTAAAGCAGGATGTGATTTAAAAGGACCTTATATTTCAGAATGTAAAGATAATTATAGAGGTTCAAGGGTGAATAGTGAAAATTGTAATGTTATTGTAAAAGGTAAATGTCAAAATGGTAATGTACTTTTAGGTCAAAATAGCATTGTCACTGATATAAGATATGCAGATAGCAATGATGTAACTATTAAAGACGGATGCTGTGACTGTGGTGGAGGTGTAGGAGGACCGCCTACATCAGAAATAAATGCAAAAAAAGTTAAAAACTGTAATGAAGTAGAAACTGCATTAGGATATAATAGAGGTGGTGCGACTTGGGCTATTAACAGATGTCATCAAGCACGTGTTAATTCATTTCAAAAAAATAAAAATTTATGGCAAGAATATAAAACTTTAACTCAGAAAAATGAAAAACTTATTGAGTTGGCTCAAAATATTTTTAATAAAATACAAAAATTAAAATCAACAGATAGCAGTATTAATCAGAAAATTAATGATGAAGAAACACATCTTAAAAATCAACTTGCTTTATATGAAAATATTTATGCTGAAATTAAAGGTTATGATAAATCTAAACAAGTTACTGTCGAAGGACAAGTTGAAGATAGTATTTTAAAAGAAAAAAGTCAATCCATACATCTTTTGATTTGGTTAGGTTTAGCAATTTTAACTTTAACAATACTTATTCAAAGAATGAAAAAATAATTATATAGATAAATTATATATATAATTATGGCTAATATGTTTCAATCTAATAATATCCAACAAAATACAGACGGTGGTTCATTAACTATGGCCCAACGAAATCAGTTTAGTGGTCAAAGAGCAGGATTATTGACTGATAAACATGATAATGCTATTAAAAATATTAAAGATTTACAAGAATTAGAAAAATATATGTTTCAAAATTTACAATCTTTAAATAAATCATCATCTGGTTCTATACAAGAATCAGATATTATTAAAAAAAGAATAGAAGAATTAAGTGCTATGCGTGTTGCTTTATTTTCACAATTAAAAACAATGTATAAAGACCAACAAATTCAAACTGCATCTAGTAGAGGAAATTTGGCTGACCAATTAACTATGACAAAAGTAATTGATAATGAATTAACAAATGCACAAAAACAATTAGATTCTTTAGAAAAAGAATACAAAAATAAAAAACGTCTTGTAGAACTTTCGGATTACGAATATGATAGATATTCATCTCATAAAAATATTTTAAAAATTATTGTTTATGGAATTTTAGGTGCTTTGATTATTGTATATTTAATGTCGTTTTCATGGTTTCCTGCATCGGTCGGTATGTTATCTATATGTATTATTATAGCCATTGTATTTATTGTTATTGGTAAACGCATGTTAGTTAACTTTACACGAACTAATCTTAATTGGGATAAATTTGCTTTTGATAAAAAACTTCCACCGGATGATAGTGGTAAAGAAGGTAAACAAAACAATTGGTGGGATCTTTTTGCCACATCCTGTGAAAATATTAGAGATACGGCAAAAGATGCAGCCAATAAAGGATTAGATATATTGAAGAATGAAATGGATACACAATCTAGATTAAATGTCCAACAAAATGCTCCTGAAAGTTTCACAACATATGTTGAAGATAGTGAACCAAAAAATTCAGAAACATTTCACACTATTTTTTAATTTCTATATATTATATATTATACAAATGAATAATATACAATTATCATCCGCTTTACAATCCATGCAAAAAATTCATAGTCAATTTAATAATAAAATGTCTTTTAATCCAGAACAATTAAAAGCCCAAAAAGTTCAAAAATTAAAAGATAATATGATTACAGCACAAAATAGAATGCAAAATTCACCACAGGAATATGAAAAAGCAAAGAAAGATTACTATACTGAATCAAAAGGTTCCAATTATTATTCTAATATAGAAAGAAAAAAATATGAAAATGAAGCAAGAACTCATGTTAATAATTGGAATAAAGATTTAGTTAATAATATTTTTGATAGTGTTACAAATTCTATTAATTTTTATAACTCTCAATCTTATTATAAAGATAATGTAAATGATGTTTATAAAAATTATGATAGTGAATTATCTAATATTAAAAGAAAAATTTATGATACAGAACAAATAAAAAATGTAAATGAAAGAATGGGACAATTTTATTATAATAACACAGAATTTGTATCGTGGTGGAACTATTATTTAAAAGTTTTTTATTATTTTTTAATTGCCTGCTCTGTTTTTATTTTTATTTATAAAAAACAATTTCGCAAAATTAAATTTTATATATTTTTTGCAACTATTCTTATGTTTCCTTATTTACTTAATAAATATTATGATTTTATTATGAGAACATTTAGACATTTTAAATTAGATAATGTTTACTTTATTTTTGTAATTACTATGGTATCTGTTATTAGTTTATTAACATTTATTAGTAAAGTCCCATTCAATTAACATATTGCTCTTGCAACAAAAAACATACCTACAAGACCTAAAACAAATCCAAAATGATAATTAAATTGCATAGTTTTATATATCTTTAACCATGCATCTCTCTGTTTTTCGGTTGTTAAATATTTGGCCATATAATCTGTTTTGGGATATAAAATATAATAAAAATAATTTGTAGTAAATGAAATAGCCAAAACTTGACAAATATTCGTTAATCTATTTTGTTTTGATTTTCTATTATTTAAATATAAACTAGCAACCGAAAGAACAAATCCTAATGCAAATCCTTGAAAATATATTTTTCGCCTTTCTTGTACAATAAATTTATAACGAACTTTATTTTCATTACTTAATGTTTCTAAGTAAGAACCATGAAGTGCTTTTTTATCAGTTAAAAAACATACAAAAATACTCGCACAAATAAAAGCCCCTGCTATAATACAATATGTTTTACAAACCATTTATATTGTATTATAATATTTTATTTATTCACTTGTTGATTCATCTTCTTCACTATCATAATTATCATAAATAATCTTATAACCCCACCATCCCCTCTTTCTATATTTACCTAAATTCTTATCCAAATACTCGTATAATTCCTTAGCCGCTGGTGCCTTTTTACCATAATTCGACTCATACCATTCCTTAAATTCAGAACGAATATCCGTCTTTTTAATTTTATCATCTCCTGAACCCTTAGCAATCTTTTCTTTCTTAAATTGCGCCCAATAATCCTCCTTTTCTTGATAGGAACGGGACGCTTCCAACACCATTTCACAATCATTTACCTTTCCTTCGGTTTCATTACATTTTTCTATCAATAGTGCTGTAAAAACCTGAACCCACTTTTTAATTTTTGTTTCAAGTTGATCATCCTTAGGGTAAATAGGTCTTTCTTCGTCATCAGCCAAACCTTGAGTTTTTTTCTGATTATATTCATTATCATCTAAAAATTCCGAACGAAAATCTACTTGACGAATTCTTCTCCATGTACCCTTATCATTACTTTTAATCTCAAATAATCTATTTGTACAGCAAACCAATTCGAATTGTGGATAAAATTTTGTCATTTCTCTACTATACATTGCCCTTCCTTCCATCTCATCACCACCAACCATCTGCTTCATAATACCCTCATTTAAAACATCTCCGGCACTAGGTTCATCCATAGAAATAAAGCGCCGACCTTTCAATTGTGCAATTTCGGGTGTTGGTCCACCTATTCCTTTTCTTTTTTGTGTTACAAGAGCAATATTCATCTTACCACTATATTGCCCCAAAACTAAATTCATAAGATTTATAAATATGGATTTACCATTTCCTCCTACACCAGTATATATATTAAATTTTTGATTTCTATTTGTCCCTATAAGACATGATGCTGCATGTTCCCACATATATTCTCTTAGTTTCTCGTTTGGAAAAACCTTAAAGAAGAAATCATCAATCTCTTCCTTAATTTTTACATGTTGTGAATTGCTTTTATCAAATGGAATATACTTTGTTTTTGTTGAAAAACTAATATAATCCTCTGCTTCTCCATCTCTAAATTTCTTTTTCTCAAAATCATAAACACCATTCTCAAATCCCAACAAATATTTATTTGAATCTAATTGATTTTCTAATTCAGGGTTATGAAATATTTCGCCACATTCCTTCATAATATTATTTTTTTGAGCAGTGGTTTTCAACTTAATAGCAATTCTATTATACATAGCAGATTGCTCCAAATGTTTTTCTCTTTCTGCTGCACTATAATCACTATTCGCAGCCATATCTTTTTCACTACGGGCCTTTTCTACATAAAGTTTATTTATTTTTTTAGAAAGTTCACTTCTAAGACTAGTACCACAATCATTTTCTACCCACCTGTGATTCTTAAATCTATACCACTTATTATGTTTAATACTTACACAACAGTATTCTCCCTTAAATAAATGTTTCGTTAGAATAGCCAAATCTGTATCCGAACCATTTCCATCAAGAGTGCTTTGAACAAATCTATCAATAGAATTATGTTGAATCCTATTAAATTCTTCTAGATTATCTTGTTTTGCCCAATAATAAATAGACCTCCATGTAAAACCTTCTCCCATTTCATTTTTCCACTTATTAAGCAAATTTGGTATATCATCCCAGTTAAATTTATTAGATTTTTGTGAAAATTTAATCCATGTCCAAAATAAACTATCGTGAGTATTATGTAATGCCCAACCAACATTTAGCCAGTTTTTAAAAGGCTCATAGTAAGTTTCACTCAAACACATAGTCATTTCATGGATTTCTTTAATATGGTAATCTTTAATATCAAAATAATTCATTATTGTTTCTATTGTTTGATCTAATTCTTTTTCATTTTTTGGAAGTTTTGTAAATGAACTAGTGGAAGAAAGAGTCAAAATTGCACTATTATATTGCGGTTGTTTGGTTTTCTTACTCTTTTTTGCTTTCTTTTTTTGTCTGTTTTCTTTAAATTTTTCAATTATTTCTTTATATTTATTTTTAACAGTATTTAACTGTGTAAATGTTGTATTTTGAGCACTTACTACAGGTAGTAACTCTTTAACATTTAGTGTTGAAATATCAATATTTTCTTTATCATATTCATCATCACTTAAAGTAATCGCAAATGCATATGTTAGTTCGTAAGGTATGTAATTAGGCTTTGTACTTCCCCACATTTGCCAATTATTTCTTCCAGATGAAATACATTCATCAAATATATCGTCTACATTATTTACACAACCTAAATTTTCAAATATGTTACATTCTGTTTTTTCTTTTTTCATAACAATATCTCTCAAAACTAGTTGAGAATCATGTGTCATTGAGATACCAAATACAATATGTATACCATCTTTTGTAACATCATCCAAAGCATTAACTTCAGGTTTTTCAAAAATAAATACTGGAAATGTAATTTCTTTATTCAAATCGTACAATTCTTGTATTGATTCTAAATACATATCCAAAATATCGTTTATTTCGCCTTCAGTATGCTGTCTTTCTGTTACATCTGTCGAATATCTCATATCTATATCTACTAATAAAGGAGCAGGACCTTCTTTATTTTGTGCTTCTGTCAAATATTCTGCTTTTTTGTCTACAAATACATGTTTGTAATACAATTTGTAAAATTCATTTCTATCTTTAGTTGGAATAAAATATGAACCTCCAAACATACCTAAACTATGGTCTCCTATTCTAGTATGAGTAAATGGTCCAGTTTTTGTTCTTTTATGTTTTTTTAAAAATGCATTTAATGATTTGCATGATTTCATGGATCTTGAATAATATATTCAGAGATTTTTTAAATCAATTTTAATAATACCTGAAAATAAGTATTCAAATAAACACATAGCATACATGATAACAAATAAATATTTATTCATATGGATTTAAAAGTTTCTAAATGTATTATACCAAAATGTCTGGGAAAATATGCATGCAAAAAAAAAACATTAGAAGGTTGCAGAAAGATATAATAGATTTAGTTAAAAATCCGCTTACCGAACATGGTATATATTATTCACATGACGATAGTAATATGTTAAAAGGATATGCTATAGTAATTGGTCCATCTGATAGCATATATAGGTATGGAGCATATATTTTTGAATTTACTTTTCCTACTAATTATCCATATTCGCCTCCAAAACTTAAATATCTAACTAATGATGGTATCACGCGATTTCATCCAAATCTATATAGAAGCGGAAAAGTTTGTATTTCTATATTAAATACATGGAAAGGAGAACAATGGACATCGTGTCAAACAATAAGAAGTGTTTTACTCATGCTTGTTACTCTTTTACATAATAAACCACTTCTTAACGAACCCGGAATAAAAGAAAGTAATAAATCATTTATTCCTTATAATAAAATTATTACTTATAAAAATTTAGAAATAGCAATATTGAAAAATATTACAAATGACTATATAGAAAAAACATATAATGGAATAATTCAAACATTACTTATTTATTACAAAAAATATATTGATAATCATAAAAGTGAAATTGTAGAATATATAATTGAATTACATCTAAAAAATAAAAAACCTAAATTATGTAAAACAAGAATTTATAATATGGCTATTGAAACAGATTATGAAAAATTAAATGAACGTTTTGATAGTTATTTTAATAATAATATTATTAATAATAATTAAAATTGAAATAAATATAAAAATATAATATATAAACAAATATGCACTTTTGTACACAATGCGGAAATATGTATTATTTAAAACTTAATAGTACCGAAGATTCTAATGATAATTTAGTTTATTATTGTAGAAAATGTGGTTATGAAGATAACAATCTATTAGAAAATAAAAATAATCTATATGTTAGTAGAAATGAAATGAATATTAAAAGCAATTTTAAAAATATTATAAATAAATATACAAAATTAGACCCTACAATTCCTAGAATTGATACTATTGATTGTCCTAATTCTGAATGTCCTTGTAATACTGATGATAGTATTGAAAAAGAAATTTTATATATAAGGTATGATAATTCAAATATGAAATTTGTTTATTTATGCGCACATTGCGACAAAATATGGAATATTGAATAATTAAAATTGAAAATAACTTATAAACTAATAATATAATTATATAATATGTCAGCGGAACTTCAAGAAGTAGATATCGAACAAGAATTATCAAAAAGTGAAAATGAAAATGTACCAGAATTAAGTATTAAAACAGAACCTTTAAATTTAGACAATTTAGAAAAATCCGAAATTTCTCAGGGTGATAAAAATATGATAGCATCATTAGTCGAAGGAAGTCCTGAAAAAAAATCTTTAGAAGAAGGTGAATTTGATGAAACTGTAATTAATGCTCCTTCACTTGAAGAAGGTAAGGTTGATGAAACTGTAATTGCAAATGTTTCTTCACAAGAAGAAGGTAAGGTTGATGAACATGTATTGTCTATGGCACCACCTTTATTAGAAGGTGAAATTGATGAAACTGGTAATACTGATTCAGAAGAAGACAGTGATGATGATACTAACTTTATTAACTTAGAAGAAGACATAAATAAAAATATTATTAAATTTTATCATCCTGAAACAGAAAATATTAATTACAAGGAACTATTAACTCTTACAAAGATTACAAGAAATAGAAAAGGTAATATAATTGACCCTTTCCATAAAACTATTCCATTTATGACTCAATACGAAAAGGCTAAGATTTTGGGTCAACGAGCAAAACAAATTAATCATGGTTCAACGCCTTTTATTGATGTACCTAATAATATTATAGATGGTCATACTATTGCTTTAATGGAACTTAATCAAAAAAAAATACCATTTATCATTAGACGTCCTATTCCAAGTGGGTTAAGTGAATATTGGAAAGTTAGTGATTTAAAAATTTTTGTTTAATTAATTGAAAAATAATTATATTTATATAAAAATAATTATTTTTTTATCTATCGGGTCTTAATCTAGATTTCGCTAAGAAATTGTATTCTTGTTTTTTTGATAATCGGGTATTGGTACGACTATATATATTCCTATTTGTTTGTGCTAATCTAGCATGAATAGTCTGTGTAACATTACCGTAACAATCACCTAATCCATTAGGCCAAATTGAACCATCTGGAAATCTTGTTTCTAACCACTCTAAATCTGTTGGATAAAGTTGTCTATCTGGATTTGGATCTGTTATTAATAATTGTTCTGCAAATAATTCTCTCATTTCTTTTGTAACGTTTACTTCTTTTAATTTTGGAGCAAACAATTTTAAATTTGTAGATGTACTATTATATCTACCAAATGGAAATCTAAATTTATAACCATAACATGTAAATATTGTTTCTGTAGTAACTGCTGGAATATTTAAAGATAAATTAAAAGTTTTAGTTATATTATTTATTTTTACAGTTGATGAATAATTAAATACACCGGAAATAGTATATTGATACTTATCTCGTTTTCTAATTTCATAGTCAATATATTCTATTCTATTTCCAATTTCTGTAATTTCACTAGATTCACTTGTATAAGTTCTAGTTATACTCTTTAAATTTGCAATATCTCGTCTAACTATTGTCCAAGTAATATCTCCTTGTGTTTCTTTATCATAATAATACCTAGGCCATGTTATTTTTACATAACGGTTACTGAGATCTAGTGTTTGTTCAATATCTTCTATCTTTATATCTGGTAATTCAACTAAATTAACTTGTAT
>Ga0315315_10003977_pt1 | contig 13644 bp, 10 predicted proteins | sample M140m3416metaG_FD_203699 | JGI IMG/M metagenome (GOLD analysis project Ga0315315, IMG submission 203699) | Ammonia-oxidizing marine archaeal communities from Monterey Bay, California, United States - M1 40m 3416 | ecosystem: Environmental > Aquatic > Marine > Intertidal zone | place: USA...
ACAGAAAATAAACCGCCTTATCAAGGCAAGGGTGAAACGGTGAGGTAAGAGCTCACCGGTTTTTTGGTAACAAAAAACGCATGGCAAACCCCACTGGGAGCAAGGTTAAATAGAGAAGACGAAGTGATTATTCACAAAAAACGGTCTTTTGTTGGTCTTCTGGGTTAACCGCTTGAGCTTAAATGTGAATTTAAGCCTAGAGAAATGACATCTTTAATGACAGAACCCGGCTTATAGATTGTCTGGCAAAATTCCCTTTACAGAATGTTCTAGTTTTGTACTAAATGTAAAGTATAAATTTATTGACTAATCTATAAAAACCCATACTATCCCATGTAATCCCATAATGGAGGGTACATTGAAAAATATTAATTTTTACAGGTTGTTTATTAAAAATGTTTTTATCAAGTTACGAAAACAAATTAGACAAGAAAGGTCGTGTTTCAGTGCCAGCAACCTTTAGGTCTCATCTAAACTCAATGGGTTACAATGGTTTTATAAGTTACCCTTCATTTAATCATGCGGCACTTGAAGCATGTTCTCAAGAGAGAATAGAAAAATTATCAAAAACCATAGACTCGCTAAATCCTTTTGAGGAAAAAAGAGATTATTTTGCTACATCTATATTATCAGAAAGTGAAAATTTACAATTTGATACCGAGGGAAGAGTTTCCTTTTCAGATAAATTACTCAACCATGCTAAAATAACAAATAATGTTTTATTTGTAGGATTAGGAAAAACCTTTCAAATTTGGGAGCCTAAAAATTTCGAAAAATTTAAAATTGTAGCAAGAAAAAAAGCTTATCAAAATCGATCTAATTTAAAATGGGAAACTAAACAGAAGGGAGAACTGTAATGAGTATAAATGTTAGTGGTGGAGAATTAAGAGAACTTAAACCTAGAATTTTAGTATTAGGTGTCGGAGGTGCAGGTGGCAACGCAATTAATGCAATGATTAACTCTGGGATGGAGGGAGTTGAATTTGTTGCTGTTAACACTGATGCCCAAGATCTAAAAATGAGTAAAGCTGATGCGAAAATTCAAATTGGAATGAATTTAACTAAAGGGTTAGGAGCAGGTGCAAAACATGATATAGGTCAAGCTGCAGCTGACGAGTCATTAAATGAAATTATAAATTACATGCAGGGTGCAAATATGGTTTTCATCACATCTGGTATGGGTGGCGGAACAGGAACCGGTGCATCTCATGTAATAGCAAGGGCGGCAAGAGAATTAAACATCTTAACAGTAGGTGTAACTACTTTACCTTTTTCATATGAAGGTCCAAAAAGAATGAGAAGAGCAATAGAAGGATTGGAGGAATTTAAAAAACATCTTGATACAATTATCGTTGTACCTAACCAAAATCTTTTCAAAATTGCAAGTGAGACAACTACTTTTGAAGAGTCCTTTAACTTATCTAATAATGTTTTAAAACATGGTGTACAAAGCGTTACTGATTTAATGGTAAGACCAGGAATGATAAACTTAGACTTTGCAGATGTTGAAACTGTAATGAGCTCAATGGGTAAAGCTATGATGGGCACAGGAGAAGCTGAAGGAGAAAATAGAGCTATGTCAGCTACAGAAATGGCTCTTAATAATCCGTTGATAGATGAATATTCTCTTCAAGGAGCTAAAGGTTTATTAATTAATATAACAGGAGGTAACGACCTCACTTTATTTGAAGTAGATCAGTCTGTGAACAAAATTAGAGCCGAAGTAGACCCCGAAGCAGAATTAATTTTTGGTGCAATAAAAGATGAAAATATGACTGGGAAAATAAGAGTGTCTATAGTTGCTACCGCTCTTGATGGTTATAAATCAGAAAATAAAACTGTACTTAATATGGTTTCACGTATTCAAAATAGAAACACAGGATATTCTGAAAACCTATTTTCTCATAATTTAAGATCAGAAAACACTACTTTAAGTTCTATTGATGGAGCTAATGCACTTCAACTTGATGAAAGCTATCAGTATGATGAAGAGCAGGAAAATTCTTTAAACAACTATGAAAGCAGTTTTGAAGATAGAAATACCGATGAAGAACAAAATAGATCGGAAGAATCTTCCAAAAGTATACCAACGGGGGTTTCAATCGAAAATGCATCTTATATAGAGAGCAATTATTCAGGTGAAGATACAAGAGCCTCTTTAACAAATGAAAGTATGGATGAGGAAATTACACCTAAACTGTTTTCCGAAGATCAAAGTTATCAATCTGAGGACGATCTAAATAGAGATAGTGAGGAAAAAACTGATTCTAATCAATTATTTGATCAAGATATTAATGAAGAAGAAGATTTTGAAATTCCTGCATTTTTAAGAAAACAAAAGTTTTAATGTTCAAACTCTGGATTCATGGTCAACCAAACTTCATCACTGGAATTTTCCCATTTTCCAGTGATGTTGAATGAGGTATTAAAAATTTCATCTCCCGCACAGGGAGGAACTTTCTTTGATTGTACGTTTGGTGGCGGAGGTTACTCTAAGGAGATCTTAAAATTTTCAAATACTTATGTGCAAGCTTTTGATAGAGACCAAAAAACATTGGTAGAGGCAAAAGCTCTTGAAAAAAAATATCCTAAAAGATTCAAATTTTATCAAATTAAATTTAGTCAATTAGATCAAATATCTAATAGAGATATAGATGTTATAATTTTTGATTTAGGCTTATCATCAATTCAGCTGGATGATCTGGGAAGAGGTTTTTCTTTTAAATCAAGCAATAAGTTAGACATGTGTATGGGTCTCAATAAAATTTCTGCCCTAGAAGCAATAAACAACTTAAATGAAAAAGATTTAAGGTCGATAATAAAAATTCTAGGAGAAGAAAAAGAAGCGTTTAAAATTGCAAAAAATATAGTCGAACAAAGAAGTATCAATAAAATTACAAATACTTCTGAATTAGTAAAAATAATAACAAAAAGTAAAAAAAAAAATTATACTAGTAAAATCAACCCTTGTACTAAAACCTTCCAAGCATTAAGAATTTTTGTAAATAAAGAGATAACAGAGTTAGTGAATGGAATTATTAATGCGACAAAAAAATTAAAACCAGGCGGTAAAATTTTAATTATAAGTTTTCACTCTATTGAAGATAAAATAGTAAAATATTTTTTCACAAATTATTCAAAAAATAGGTCAAAAACTTCAAGATATTTGCCAGAAAGCAATGATGATGAATCAATTTTGTTTGATGATTATAAAAATAAAATTATTAAACCAACAAAAAAAGAGATCGAAATTAATTTTCGCTCACGTTCTGCAAAACTTAGATTTGCTATAAGAAATAAAACTCAATTCGAATATCCGAAAGGACTAATTAAAAAGTTTAAAAAGTATTTAGATTTGGAGGCTATAAATGTTTAAAACTAAATTAATAATACCAACAATAATATTTATTGTTTTGTTGATTATTACTTCAATTATTAAAAACGAAACAAGAATTATTGAAAAAAAAATTTCTAATCTGAATACAAAAATATTATTTAAACAAAAAGATATAAATGAAACACAGCTAGATTTTTATTATCTTACTTCTCCTGCTGTAATTGAAAAACGATTATATGAAATTGGTTCTTTTAATTATACAGCAATAGCTTACTCTAAGATATTTTTCGAAATTTCAGATTTTATTAAAATGGAAAATAAATTAACAAATTTAAAAAAATTCAAGTGAAAAAAAAAACAAAAAAAAATATAAATATTAATCAAAAAAGTTTTTATTTTGAAGATTATATAGAAACAAATAAAAAAAATAAATCACTTAAAAAATTTAATAATTTTCAGGATAGAATTTATTTATTGTTTTTTTTCTTTTTTTCTCTGATATTAATTTTTTCTATCAAGATAACCCATATATCATTAGATAAAAAAGAAATTTTTAGTCTAGAAAAGCAAAAATCAAAATTTTCTTTAATACGCAGAGATATCGTGGATAGAAATGGAGTAATAATTTCTAGAAATATAAATACTTTTCATGCTGCTGTAGATCCTAAATTAATAAAAGACAAAAAAAACTTTTTGATTAAATTACGTTTAAACTTCCCTGAACTACCAATTAGTCAAATTAAAGATAAAATTGAAGAAGAAAAATATTTTCGTATAAAAAAAAGAATTGATCAAATTGAAAAAAATAAGTTCTGGGCTCTAGGAGAAAAAGCTATCAAATTTGAGCCCTTTCAGGCTAGAATGTACACACATGGCAACTTGTTTAGTCATATTATAGGTCAAGTGGATTACGATAATTTTGGGATTTCAGGTATTGAAAAATACTTTGATAGAGATCTAAAAGATAAAAACTTATTATCACAGCCTTTTGAATTAACTTTAGATAGCAATATTCAGTATATAATAAACAAAGAATTAGGTGAAGCCATTCAAACTTTCAACGCTTCTGGTGGTGGAGCGTTACTAATGGATATAAATAATGGAGATATAATATCTTTGGTTTCACAGCCCAATTACAATATTAATCAAAGATCATCAATTACAGATACAAAATACATTAATAAAATCACCAAGGGTGTTTATGAGCTTGGTTCAATCTTTAAAACTTTCACAGTAGCACTGGCACTTGAAAAAAAATTAGTGACTACAGATACAATCATTAAAGAAATCCCTAGAAAAATGAGGTGTTCAATACACAATATAACCGACATGAAAGAGCATCCAAAGAATTTATCTGTTGAACAAATTTTAGTAAGATCATCAAATGTTGGTTCAGTAATTCTAGCAAAAAAAATTGGTAAAGAATCCTACAAAGATTTTATTAATCAGACAAAATTAACTCAAAATCCAAACATTGAATTACAAGAGGTAGGAGTACCACATAAACTGAAATGGGATAGGTGCAAATTAGAAACTATTTCATTTGGACATGGTATTACCACTACCCCTTTACAAATAACAGCATTGTATTCTGCAATGGTTAATGGAGGAAAACTAATTATTCCAAGTCTAGTTAAAAAAAGAAAAACACAAAAAACCAAATCAATAATTTCTCATCAGACTAGTTTTGAGCTGAGAAAAATATTAAGAAAAGTTGTAAGTAGTGAAGAGGGCACTGCAAGTCTTGCAGATAAAAGTGGTTATAATGTTGGTGGCAAAACAGGGACAGCGGAGAGTTATGGTGATAAAAAAAATAGGATCAACACTTTTATCTCATTTTTCCCCGCTAACGCACCGAAATACACCTTTTTTTTAATGTTAGAGAATCCAAAAATAAATAAAGATTTGGTTTACGATTATCGAGGGATTAAGACCAAAGCACCTTACAATACATCTGGGTGGAATTCTGTTTATGTTGCGGGCAAAATAATAGAAAAAATTGGGCCAATTTTAGCCATAAATAACAAAGAGTTTACAGATCAGTATGTTGTTGAAAAATTTAATTAAAGAAATTCCAAATAATAAAAGAGGATTAGTCATATCTGGGCTTGCCGTAAATAGCAAACAAGTGAAAAAAAATTTTATCTTTTTTGCGATTAAGGGACATAAAATAAATGGTGAAAAATTTATTAAAGACGCGATTAATAGAGGAGCATCGGTAATTGTATGCTCTAAAAATTGTAAAGTAAAAAATAATAAAGCAATAATAATCCGAAAAGATAAAATAAGAAATTTTTTAGGTGAGATAGCATCAAAATTTTATAGAGCAAAACCCAAAAATATTATCGCAGTTACTGGAACGAATGGAAAAACCTCAGTGGCTGATCTTTTCTATCAAATTTGTAAAATTAACAATATTCCAGTTGCTTCCATTGGAACTTTAGGGATTAAATATAATAACAGAATTATAAAAACTTATCTTACTTCTCCTGACACGATTTCTATTCATAAATATTTGAATTTTTTAAAAAAGAAAAAAATTGACAACGTTATTATTGAAGCTTCAAGTCATGGATTAGACCAAAAAAGATTACACTACTTAAATATTAAAGCTGGAATTTTTACTAATTTTAGCCAGGACCATTTGGACTATCATAAAAATATGACCTCTTATTTGAATTCTAAATTAATATTATTTAAAGAATTATTAAAAAAAAATTCCTATATAATATCAGACAAAAATATTTTACCTTTTAAAAGGTTGCAAAAAATCTCGATAAAAAAAAATTTGAAACTTTTAGAAATTCAAAAAGAAACTGAAAGAATTAAAGAAATTTTTTCATATAAAATAAGCGACTATAAAACAAATAATTTAGCGATGGCTATAAAAGCATTATATTTATGTGGACTAAAAAAAAACTTAATTTTGAAATCATTGAAAAAACTTAAGGATGTTAGTGGAAGATTAGAGTTAGTGAAATGGCTTCCCAATAAAAGCAAAGTTTTCGTTGACTATGCACATACACCTGATGCACTTGAAAAAACATTAAAATCTTTAAAAAGCGAATATGGAAATAATATCACACTAGTTTTTGGTTGTGGAGGTAATAGAGATAAAAAAAAGAGACCTTTAATGGCAAAAATAGCAGATAAAAATTGTAAAAAAGTTTTCATAACTGATGATAACCCAAGAAACGAAAATCCAGCATCCATACGAAATGAAATTCAAAAAAAAATTTCAAAAAACAAGTCTTATAATATTGGAGATAGAGCAGCAGCAATAAAAAAAGCAATACAATCTGTTCACCCACAAGAAATTATATTAATAGCTGGAAAAGGACATGAAGTAGAACAAATTTACAAAAATAAAATAAAGTATATTTCAGATAAAGATATTATTAAAAAAATTAAAATTAAAAAAAAATCTCTATCTAGGAAAAAACAAAATATTTTTCAAAATCAACTAATTTTAAAAAAAATTATAGGTAAAAATAATAATTTGAATTTTAATGATCTTTCTATAGATACCAGAACAATAAAAAAAGATAATCTTTTTATAGCTATTAGAGGCAAAAATAACGATGGAAGTAAGTTTTTAGATATTGCTTTTAAAAAAGGTGCAGGAGGTGTTGTTTTGACCAGATTAGCTAGTAAAAATAAAAAAAAAACAATTAAAGTAAAAGATCCAATTTTATTTTTAAATAAATTTGCTGAGCTTAAAAGAGAATATTCTATTGCGAAAATAATATCTATAACTGGAAGTTCAGGTAAAACTTCCTTGAAGGAATTGTTAAAAAATTTACTTCTAGATGTTGGCAGCACTTATGCTTCACCAAAGTCTTTTAATAATCATCTCGGAGTGCCATTAAGTTTATCAAACTTAAAATGCTATAATAAATTTGGTATTTTTGAAATTGGCATGAGCAATACTGGTGAAATTAGAAAATTATCCAAACTAGTGAAACCGAATATAGGTGTAATTACTAATATTGGCGAAGCTCATATTGAAAATTTTAAAAATATTAATGGTATTGCAAACGCTAAATCTGAAATTATAGAAAATATTTCACCTGGTGGAGTAATAATTTTAAACAGAGATGATAAATTCTATAATTTTTTATTTCGAAAAGCAAAGCAATATAATTTAAGAACTCTTTCATTTGGTAAACATTATAAATCAGATATTCGTTTAAAAAAGATTATTAAAAAAGGTATCAAGTCGATGATATATATTTTAATAAAAAACAAGACCGTCATTTTTACAATTAAAGATTTGAATATTAGCAATGTACTTGCTTCAATAGCCGTATTAGAAGAATTAAAAGTTAAACTAAATAGTATAAAATCTAAATTTCAAAATTTTGAACCTGCTGATGGTAGGGGAAAAAAACACTCAATTTCTAGGTACAATAAAAAATTTAAATTAATTGACGAGAGTTATAATGCAAATCCATCATCTGTTAAACATGCTATCGCCAAACTTAATTTGATCAAAAAGGAAAAATATAAAAAATTTCTTATTCTAGGTGATATGCTTGAGTTAGGCTCTAAATCTAAAAAATATCATCAGGAATTATCGAAAGTTATTAACAATTCTGACATTGATAAAGTATTCATTAAAGGAAAAAAAACTATTTTCACTTATAAACATCTCAATAAAGCTAAAAGAGGTAATATTTTACAAAATATTGAGGATATAGATCTTAGTTTAAGTAGAATGATATCAAATAATGATTATCTTATGATTAAGGGATCTAATGCTACAGGTCTAAATGATTTTAGTAAAAAAATGATAAGAGGGCAATAAGTGTTATTCAGTTTTTTAACTTCATTAATTGAGCAATATACATTTTTAAATGTGTTTAAATATCTAACTTTTAGGACAGGCTTGTCTGTTGTTACCTCTCTTGTAATAGTATTTATTATTGGAGGTCCATTAATCAAGTTGTTTTCTGAGAAAATGATAACTGGACCAATAAGACAAGATGGCCCAATAGATCATATTATCAAAAAGTCAGGTACCCCAACCATGGGTGGGGTGATCATTATAATTGGAATAATTTCGAGCACACTTCTTTGGGCAGATTTAAATAATATTTATGTCTGGATATTAATTTTTGTTTCACTTTCTTTAGGTATTTTAGGTTTATTGGACGATATGTTGAAAATAAAATTTGAAAATTCGAGAGGGTTAAAATCTAGATACAAATTTTTAGGACAGGTGATTATAGGACTAATTACTTTAATTATTCTTATTAAATTTTCCAGCCATGAATATTTATACAATCTTTATTTTCCGTTTTTCAAAAATTTAATTTGGCATATGGGTTTATTTTTTATTCCTTTTGGCTTGTTTGTAATAATTGGTTCTTCCAATGCAGTAAACTTAACAGATGGACTAGATGGACTAGCAACTGTACCTGTTATGCTAGTAGCACTTTCATTTACACTAATTTCATACGTAGTAGGTAACACAATTTTTTCTGAATATTTACAAATTCAATATATTCCTGACGTAGGTGAATTATCTATTTTCTGCGGTTCAATAGTAGGCGCTTGTCTAGGTTTTCTTTGGTATAATGCTCCACCGGCTAAAATTTTTATGGGAGATACCGGTTCTCTTTCATTAGGTGGTTCACTTGCGGCAATAGCAATAATTGTTAAACATGAAATTGTTTTAGCTATTGTTGGGGGACTTTTTGTTTTAGAAACAGTATCTGTAATCATTCAAGTAGTTTCATTTAAATTAACTGGCAAAAGAATTTTTAAAATGGCTCCAATTCATCATCATTTTGAAAAAAAAGGGTGGGCGGAGTCAACAATCGTAATTAGATTTTGGATAATTGCTATTATTTTGGCATTAATTGGTCTAGCAACATTAAAATTAAGGTAGAGCATGTCTCGAATAGCAAAATTCAAAGAACTATCGTTCCTTGTTTATGGATTAGGTATATCTGGACAATCAGTAGTCAGATTTTTTAAAAAAAAAAAAATAAATAAATTTGAAATTTGGGATGATAGTAAAAAAAATATATATAAAAAGCACCACACTAAAAATCTTAAAAATTCTATTAAAAAAGTAAATTATATTATTTTATCTCCCGGTATCAGTTTATTAAAGAATAAAAAACTTAATAAATATAAAAAAAAAATAATTACAGATATAGACTTATTTTATTTATTTAACCCAAAAATGAAGAGTATAGTAGTGACTGGTACAAACGGTAAATCAACAACATGTAAATTATTATCCCATCTTCTTAAGAAAAATAAATTCAAGTCCTCCCTTGGTGGGAATATTGGTAAGCCAATTTTAGATTTAAAAAACTACAACAATAGTTATGTTGTTATTGAAGCTTCCTCTTTTCAACTATCTCATTCTCAATTTATTCGTCCAAATTATGCTTTCTTTTTAAACTTTTCAAATGATCATCTAGATTGGCACGGTAGTAAAAATCATTATCTAAATTCAAAGTTAAAAATCTTTAAGCTTCAAAAAAAAAATCAGTATGCAATAGTGAATAAAAAATTGAAGAATATTTTTAAAAAAAATAATTTCTTAGGTAAATTAATTGTTCCCCAAGCGAATGAATACAAAAAGATTAAAAATAAAATCAAAAACAATTATTTAACATCAAATATTAATGATGAAAATATGAGTTTTATTTATGTCTTTTCTAAAATTTTAAAAATTAAATCTAACTTATTTGTAAGATCGATGAAGTCATTTAAAGGTTTGCCTCATAGATTTGAAATTTTTTTAAAAAAAAATGATGTAACTTTTATAAACGACTCGAAAGCCACATCATTTACAGCTACCGAACCAGCATTATCCAGTCTGAAAAATATTTACTGGGTTTTAGGTGGACTTCCAAAAAAAAAAGATAAAATAAATTTATCTAGATATAAAAAAAATATTTTTAAGTGTTATATTATAGGCAAAAATATTTCTTTTTTTAAAAACCAGGTAAAAGATAAAATTTCTTTTTCAATTACGAAAAATCTTAAAAATTCAATAATACAAATTATGAAAGATATGAAATCTCAAAGAAATTCAAGAAAATTTGTTTTACTTAGCCCAGCATCTGCTTCGTTTGATCAGTTTTTAAATTTTGAAAAAAGAGGAGATGAATTTAAAAAGTTATGTAAAAAATATGTTTGAAAATTCTTTTAAATTTTTTTTTATTAATTATTGGAGAAGTATCGACAAAAAAATTTTATTCTGTTTTTTAATATTGTTTTTTTTGGGATTATTTTTTTCATTTTCTTCTACATCTTCACTTGCAGGCGAGAGACTTAATAAAGATTATTATTTTTTTTTTAATAAACACTTACTTTTTACATTTTTTGCTCTAATAATCATGGTTATAATTTCAGTGATTAAAACAGATCTACTTTTAAAATTAGTAGGACCCTTTTTTTTTATTTCTTTCACTTTGTTGGTTTTAGTGCCTATAATTGGTGTTGAGGTAAAAGGTGCAAAGCGTTGGCTTGACATTTATTTTTTTAGACTCCAGCCTATTGAAATATTAAAGCCCTTTTTTATTTTAATGACAGTGAAAGTATTAACTCTTGAAAAATTTAAAAGCACTCAAATAAAGTACTTTTTAAGCTTCACTCTTTTAAGTTCTGTAATAATCTTGTTAATTGATCAGCCAGATTTAGGACAATCAATTTTGTTAGTGATAAGCTGGGTTGCTACTGTTTTCATTTCTGGCGTGAGCTTAATTTATATATTAATTTTTTTTTCAGTATTTCTTTTATCTTTTAGTTCTTTGTTATTATTTTTACCTGACAAGTTTGGATACATTATAAGTAGATTAATTACGTTTTTCGATCCAAGCCAGGGAGACAGATTCCAATCATCTTCAGCTCTTGATGCTATAAAACTTGGTGGATTAACCGGGCAGGGAATGGGTGAGGGAATTTTAAAAGATAGTGTTCCAGAAGCTCATACTGATTACGTAATTGCAGTAATTTCTGAGGAATATGGTTCTTTAGTCTCAATAATGATATTAATTATATTTTTGTACATTTCATTTAGAATAATCAAAAATTGCTTCAATCAGAATAATCAAATTTTAAAATTATCCTTAAGCGGTCTTGCGTCATTATTAATTTTTCAGACATTTATACATGCAGGAGTAAACACTAATTTATTGCCTACAACAGGTATGACTTTACCTTTTTTAAGTTATGGAGGCTCTTCCTTAATTGGAAGCGCGATTTTAGCAGGATTAGTTCTCAATTATACCAAGAACAAGGCTTATTTGTATGACTAAAAAAAAAATATTAATTGCAACTGGTGGGACTGGTGGCCATATCTTTCCCGCATATAGTTTAGCAAAATTTTTTATTAAAAAGGATTTCAAAGTCGAATTAACTACTGACAAGAGAGGTTTAACATTTCTTAAACAAGACGATGATTTAAGATTAACCAAAATTAATACATCACCTTTAATTAAAAAAAATGTTTTAAAATTATTATTATCGTTATTTATAATTTTTTTTTCGGTTATAAATTCTACTATATTTTTAATTTTTAATAGGCCATCTATTATAATTGGAATGGGTGGTTACTCATCTTTTCCAGTTTGTATAGCAGCATTTTTATTAAGAATTAAATTTGTAATTTATGAAAATAATTTAATTATTGGAAAGGCAAACAAATTTTTATTACCTTTTACAAAAAAAGTTTTTGTTTCCTATAAAGAACTCGAGGGAATACCTATAAATTATAAAAAAAAAATTGTAGAGATAGGCAATATTGTAAGGGAAGAAATAATCAATTCTAGTGAAGAAAGTAAAGAGATTAAAAGTTACGATTTTATGAATATTTTAGTTTTAGGCGGAAGTCAGGCAGCAAAAATTTTTGCCGAAAATTTGCCGATAATTTTTAAAAACTTGCAAGAGTCAAAAATACCATTAAAGGTTTTTCAACAATGTCAAAAAAATCAAACTGAACGACTTAAAAATTTTTATTTTAACGCTAATATGAATTGCGAGATATTCAACTTTACTGATGATATTATAAATTATTATAATAAGGCAAATTTAGTAATTACTCGTTCTGGAGCTTCAGTGTTAGGTGAGCTTATCAATATAAAAATTCCTTTCATCTCTATTCCTTTGCCTACATCTGCTGATAATCATCAGTTTAAAAATGCTGATTTTTACGCAAAAAAAGGTTACGGGTATTTATTAGAAGAAAAAGATATAAAAATTAAATTATATAATCTAATTGCTTCTATTTTTAATGATAAATCTTTGACGAAAAATATTTTATCAAATCAAAGACAATATTCTGACAAAAATATATTTAGAAATTTTAATACTCATATAGAAAATATTTTAAATGAAAAAAATTAATCTAGGACAAAAAGATATTATTCATTTTGTTGGTATTGGAGGAATAGGAATGAGTGGCCTTGCGCAAATAATGCATAATATGGGATTCCATGTTCAAGGCAGCGATCAAAATAAAAATAAGAATACTGTAAATTGTTCTAAATTAGGAATTAAAATATTTATTGGTCACTCTTCAAATAATATAAAAAAAGCAACCATTATAGTTAAATCAACAGCCATTAAAAAAAATAATGTCGAATTAAAAAATGCTAAAAAAAATAAAATTCCAATTTATACTAGAGTAGAAATTCTTGCTGATGCCGTATCTCTGAAAAAAAATATTATAATTACGGGTTCACACGGGAAAACTACCACAACGTCCCTGGTTGCAAAAATTTTATCAGATCAAAAATTAGATCCCACTATTATCAATGGAGGTGTTATAAATTCATTTAAAAGTAATGCTAAACTTGGAAAAGGTGATTGGGCTATACTTGAAGCTGACGAGTCTGACGGAAGCTTTTTAAAATTACCTATTAATTATTCAATTGTTACAAATATTGATTATGAGCATTTAGATTACTATAAAAATTATAAAAATTTAGAAAATGCTTTCATAGATTTTATAAATAAAACTCCTCCAACTGGTAAAGCAATAATTTGCATAGATGATAATAATATTAAAAATGTACTTAATAAAATTAGAAATAAAAACATAATTACATACGGAGAAAGCAAAAAAGCTGATTATCAAATAAAAAAAATTAAGTATAATTTTGACAGCACGTCTTTTGAATTAAATTTTAAAGAAAAAACAAAGAAACTAATGAAAATAAAAAACATAACAGTTAAGTTATTGGGTAAACATAATGTGCTTAATGCTACTGCTTCTTTAATAGTTTGTCATAATCTTGGAGTAAACTTAAATATAGCCAAAAAATCTCTTCAACATTTTTCAG
>Ga0315315_10003978_pt1 | contig 13643 bp, 10 predicted proteins | sample M140m3416metaG_FD_203699 | JGI IMG/M metagenome (GOLD analysis project Ga0315315, IMG submission 203699) | Ammonia-oxidizing marine archaeal communities from Monterey Bay, California, United States - M1 40m 3416 | ecosystem: Environmental > Aquatic > Marine > Intertidal zone | place: USA...
GATACTAAAGAAAGAATGGATAAATCTATTCAATTTTTAGTTTCAGAATTAAAAAAAATCAGAGCAGGAAAAGCGATGCCTAGTATGTTAGATGGAATCACGGTTGAATACTATGGAGCTCCCACTCCTTTAATGCAAGTAGCATCAATTACCACACCAGATAGTAGAAGCATTTTTGTTAAACCTTGGGAGAAGACTATTATTCAAGACATTGAAAAAGCCATAATTAGTAGTGATTTAGGACTTAACCCTCAAAATGATGGTGAAAATATAATAATAAATATTCCACCCTTAACAGAGGAAAGAAGAATGATTTTAGTAAAACAAATAAAAGGCGAGGGAGAAAAGGGGAAAATTAGCATTAGATCTGTAAGAAAAGAATCTAATGAATTGATGAAGAAGCTTTCTAATGAAGGAGTATCAGAAGATTCAATAAAAGATGGAGAAAATGAAATTCAAAAAATTACAGACTCAAAAATTAATAGAATAGATGAAATTATAAAGTCTAAAGAAGAAGAAATAACAACTATTTGATATAGTACTTATTAGCATGTATTTCTTCCTCTATATTCTTTGGCACTAACCCATCTATACTCATTTTACTCCTTATATTATTCCTTATTTGTGAAGATGACACATTAAAAATCTCAGAAAATTTACTGTTATTATTTTTTTTATCTCTAGGATAAACAACTATTTCATAATTGTCAGTTATATATTGATATTCCCTCCATGAGTTTATATTCTCATAATTATCTTGCCCCATTATGATTTTAAATTCTTTTCCTGGAAACTCTTTTTTTATTTTTTTGAGGGTTTTATAAGTATAGTTAGGCTGAGGCATATTAAACTCAATATTTGAAATTGATATACCTTCTACACCAATAAAAGCCATCTCCATAAGCCTATATCTAATGTTTTTATCTAAAAGAGAAGATTTAGATGGACTATTTGGAGACAGAATAATCCAGATATTATTAATATCAGTTTTTTTAAGAATTTCTTTAGCAATATTAATATGTCCATTATGGATTGGATTAAATGAACCAAAATATAAACCAACAATCATTAGTTTAAAAATTTACTTACTAAATCAAAAATCTCATTTTTGGATTTTTCAATATTATCATTCATAATTATAACATCAAATTTTTCTTTTTCTAAAATCTCCTTTTTTGCTTTATTTAATCTTTCTTGAATATTTTCTTTAAGTTCAGTTCCTCTAATATTTAGTCTATTTTCTAAAACTTTAAATGAGGGAACATCAATAAATATTGATAAAGAATCTTTTCCAAAATATTTTTTAAGATTTAAACCACCCACTACATCAACATCAAATATTATATGTTTTCCTTTTGAAACTAATCTATTTATCTCAGTTTTAAGAGTTCCTTTATAATCACTATTGTAAACTTGTTGCCATTCAACAAAATTTTGTTTTTCTATATTTTCTTTAAATTCTTTATTAGAAATAAAATAATAGTCAACACCATCAATTTCATTTGATCTAATTTTTCTTGTGGTTGAGGAAACTGAAAAAGATAAGGAAGAAATATTAGATAATAAATATGAAGCTAGAGTAGACTTCCCTGATCCTGATGGGGCAGAAATAATTATAAATTTTGACATTTGTAAAATTAGAAGATTTTAATTAATTCAGAAATATTATAAGAATCTAACAGATCCAAAATCAAATTTTTCTTTTTTACCATTAAACTCAATATTAATTCTACCATCATGTAAAACGCCAACTATTCTACCATTAAATGATTTTTTGTTATAAATAAAGTTTTGATAACTTTTAAACTTATATAAATCCTGTTGATACTCATGTATTAACTCCTCCATACTTCTATGAATATCATAATATTTATTTTTAATCGATTTTCTTAATAAGCTAAATACATTGTTTAAAAAAAGTTTATTATCAATTTCTTTAAAAATAGATGTAGCATTAAGATTATTAAATTCACTTTGATTAACATTTAAGCCTATGCCTACAATAACTTGTTTAAGTTTTCTATTAAAAATTTGATTTTCTATTAAAATCCCAGAAATTTTTTTGTCAAATACATAAATATCATTTGGCCATTTAATTTTAACTTCTTTTAAGCCAAGGTTCATAAGTGTGTCTCTAATTGCAAGTGATGTTATAATATGTAACTTAAACAGATATTTTATTGGAATATGCGGTTTTAATAAAAAAGAAAAAAGTAAATTTTGGCCTCTTTCAGATTCCCAAATATTATTTCTTTGTCCTTTACCATTAATTTGATAGTCTGTTATAACAGATGAACCTTCATTTAAATTACTTTTTTTAGATAATTGAGTCAAAAAATCATTAGTAGAAAGACATTCTGACACATAAATATTAGTTTTGTCTTTAAATAATGATTTGGCAGTCTTTTTGTACATATAAATAAAAATACAATAGCAATATATATTGAAAATAAAAGAAAAAATAAATTCAGATAAACTTAGTAAGTTCATTGCAAATTGTATGGATGATAAAAAAGCTGAGGATATAAGAATAATTAATTTAAAAGAAATAGATAACTCAGTAACTGATTATTTCGTTTTAGCTACTGGAAATTCAAACATACATATTGATGCAATATCTGATGGAATTCAGGAAAATGTATTTAAAAAATATAATGAGAGACCGTGGAAAAAGGAAGGAATAGAAAATAGAGAATGGATACTTATAGACTTTGTAAATGTTGTAGCCCATATATTTGATGAAAGAAAAAGAAACTTTTATGAAATTGAAAAATTATGGGGAGATGGAATAATTAAAAATTTTAATTCTAAAAAATGAAAAAAAAATCAAATAAAAAAATTATTAATAACAATAACTTCAATAATCAAATATGGATAGTATTTCTTGTTTCAATATTTATTTACCTGTCCTTTGGCTTTTTCTCAACAAAACCTATTACCGTTGATTACAATCGTTTTCAAAAAATGATTAAGAGTCATGATATTTCAAAAATAGTTGTTATAAAAAATCAAGAAATAGTCGAAATATCAATAAAAGAAGAAGCACTTCTTAATACTACTTATAAAGATGAATTAGAATCTTCAAATTTACTTAGTAATACTTATGGCCCACACTATAGACTTGAAGTATCTTCAATTGAATCTTTCGAAAAAAGATACGATGATTTAATAAGTTCTTTAGGTAAAGAAAACTCAAACGAAATTGAATATTTAACAGAAAGTAGAACAGATATATATTCATTTTTACAAACTTGGGGATTCACAATTTTAATATTAGTAGGATTTTGGTTCTTACTAAGAAGAATGTCCACTGGAGGTGGTCCTGGAGGACAAATATTTAATATAAGTAAATCAAAAGCATCACTTTTTGATAAAGAAAGTAAAATAAAACTGACTTTTAAGGATGTAGCAGGTTTAGAAGAAGCAAAAGAAGAAGTAAAAGAAATAGTTGAATTCTTAAAAAACCCTAAAAAATTTACAAAGCTAGGAGGTAAAATACCTAAAGGTGCACTATTAGTTGGATCACCTGGAACAGGGAAGACCTTATTAGCAAAAGCTGTAGCAGGTGAAGCTAACGTACCATTCTATTCTTTATCAGGATCAGACTTTGTTGAGATGTTTGTAGGTGTTGGAGCAGCAAGAGTAAGAGATTTGTTTAAAAAAGCTAAAGAAAAAGCTCCATGTATAGTATTTATTGATGAAATTGATGCTATTGGAAGAAGTAGAGGAAGAGGGCAAATGCCTGGCTCAAATGATGAAAGAGAAAATACTTTAAATTCTCTACTTGTTGAAATGGATGGCTTTTCAACAGATTCTGGTGTCATAATTTTAGCTGCAACTAATAGGCCTGATGTTCTTGACTCAGCGCTATTAAGACCAGGAAGATTTGACAGACAAATCTCTATCGACAAACCTGATCTAAAAGGAAGAGAGGAAATATTTAAAGTTCATATTCGTCCATTAAAATTAAATGAAGATGTAAATGTAAAAAATCTCTCTGCACAAACACCTGGTTTCGCTGGAGCTGAAATTGCTAACGTATGTAATGAATCTGCTCTAATAGCAGCAAGGAAGAATAAAGATTCAATAGAGATGTCTGATTTTCAGGATGCCATTGATAGAGTAATTGGTGGGTTAGAGAAAAAGAATAAAATTATATCTCCAGAGGAAAAGAAAATTGTTGCATATCATGAGGCTGGACATGCTGTTGCTGGATGGTATTTAGAACATGCAGACCCTCTTGTCAAAGTAAGTATTGTACCTAGAGGTATTGCTGCTCTCGGATATGCACAATATTTACCGAAGGAGCAATATTTATATCAAACTGATCAGTTACTAGACGAAATGTGTATGGCTCTTGGTGGAAGAGCTGCAGAAGACATCACATTTGGAAAAATTTCCACCGGAGCTCTAAGTGATTTAGAAAGAATCACCAAAATGGCATATAGTATAGTTTCTGTATATGGCATGAATAAAAATATTGGGAATATATCCTTTTATGATTCCAAACAATCTGATTATAACTTCACAAAACCATATTCTGATTCGACTGCAGAAAAAATTGATTCCGAAGTTAAAAGGATTGTAGATAGTGCATATGATAGAACTAAGAAACTCCTTCTAGATAAAAGAGAACAACTTGAAAAAATAGCAAACAAACTACTAGAGAAAGAAATTTTATTTCAAAATGATCTTGAAATATTAATAGGAAAAAGACCCTTTGAGAGTAAGCAAATTACACAAGAGGAAATTACAAATGAGATAAAAAAACCTAATGATGATAACTCTTCAGCTAAAGAAGAAAAATAAAATATACTTTGCAGGAGATTTTCACCTAGGAAGACCTGATAAAGATTCATCTTTATTAAGAGAAAAAAAAATCATCGAATGGCTAAATTATATTAAAAAAGATGCTCAAGAAGTATTTCTAATGGGCGATCTTTTCGACTTTTGGTTTGAATATAAAAGTGTAATCCCTAAAGATAATTTAAGATTTTTATCAACTATCTCCAATATGATAAATCAAGGTATCAATTTTCATTATTTTATTGGCAATCATGATTTATGGATAATTAACTATTTTGAAGAATTAGGAATTAAAATTTATAATAATCCTCAAATATTTAAAATTAATAGTAAAAAATTATTAATAGGACATGGAGATGGACTAGGCAAAGGAGATACTGGATATAAAATATTAAAAGCAATATTTAATAATAAATTATGTCAATATTTATTTAGATGGATTCATCCTGATATTGGAATACCTCTTGGAAAATTATTGTCTGGTACAAAAAGTAAAATGGAGTTAACGGAAAAAGCAAAGATTAATGATAGAAGAATATTTGAATACTGTTTAGAGTTCAATAAAAAAAACCCAATTAATACCTTCATATTTGGTCATAGTCATATTGCAAATAAACGATTAATTAAGAAAAATAGTGTTTATTTTAATTGTGGAGAATGGATTAATAATTCTTTCTACTTAGAATCAAATGGAGATAAGTATGAATTAAAAGAATTTAATTAGTTTGATGATATAATTCTTTTCTGTTCATCAATTAATTTTTTTTCATAACTACTCAGATTTTTATATGCTTTAATTTTAAGTTCAGAATTTATGATATCAAATTTATTAATATCATCAGAATTGAAAGAGAAATTTAGGTTTGAATCAGAATTATTAATCTTATAATCTAATCTAGATAATTCAAGTTTATTTATTGATTCAAATATTAAGATTTCTTTAGCAGTCAATTCTTTTTGGTATTTATTCTTATTATCTCTTATTAAAGGTTTTGATAAATTTTTCCACAGCCCACCAGAAATAGAAGCTTTTTTAGATTCACTTGATTTATAATAATTTATAAATTTATCATTATATGACAACCCGTACTTTGCACAAAAATTACTTATAATTAATTTAGGGTTACTTAGTAAATCTTCATACTTAACTGAAAAAAAATTAAAATCGTCTGTTTTCTTTTCTATTTCAAAACATTTTTTTTGATCTTCATTCCATTTTTTCGCAATATGATAAATATGCTTTTCACCAATAGGAGCTTTCTTAAATGAGGAAGCTACATCTCTTCCGTCTCTATATATATAAATATAAATAGGATTTAACCCTTTAAAATTCTTATTATTAAAAAAATTAAAATTTTGTAAACTTTTACAACACCAAAATTTAGGATTAGAACTCGTATAAATAGCTTTAAATATTTCAAAAATGTTTTCTTCTCTTATAAGATCTTTAATTTTTTGTTTTGATGGAATATCATTCCACTTAATAGGGTTAAATTTTACCCATTTAATCATATCCGATATTAATTGATCAAAATCATTATATTTATTCTGTAACTTATGAAATGTTGAAAGGAGATGGGGAGGATGAGGAGCATAAATTTCTTCAAATTCATTTAACATTAATCTAAATAAATTTGAACCAGATCTCTGGGTTCCAATTAATTGAAAAAATTGCATATATTAAAATTCAAAATAGTAGCCTATAAGACCAAAAATAAGAATCAAAAATAAGGGATGAATTTTTGTCTTATTCAAAACAAAAATAGAAAAAATACATATAATAATGCTTATAATATTATATGTCTCCAACTGTTTAAACATTATTATATAACCGGAATAATATATTAAACCAATTATACCAATTTTAAATCCTTTAATTATTAGTTTAATTGTATTATTTTTTTTTATAAAATAATATACTCTTGAAAAAAAAATAATCACAACTGAAGAAGGTAAGAAAATAGAAATAGTAGAAAAGAAAGCTCCAGTTATACCATTTATTTTATAACCAATGAAAGTTGCAGTTATAAGAATTGGCCCAGGGGTTATCTGACCCATTGCGATTGAATCAATAAACTCTCTTTTTGTTAACCAGCCAATTTGCTCAACAACAATTTTATCTAGATATGGTATAAAAACATAACCTCCTCCAAATAAGGTAAGTGATATATTAGCAAATACTTTTGACAAATTAAAATTTGGGGTATCTATAGGGGCATTATTTAAAAAAACTAAGAGAAGAAATAAAATGACTGAAGCTATTATTATCCCCTTAATTCTTAAAAATGCTTTCTTAGGGTTAATTATTTTTTTTATTTTATCTCCATTATAAATTAAGTTTAAGGCACCACATAAAGCTAAGGGAAGAATTATTGATATATAACCTTTAATTAAAGATGTTAAAACAAAACTTAGAATAATTAAAAGAGAGCTAAAGGTTTTATCTTTTGTTTCTCTATAGAAAGAATATCCAACAGAAAAAATTACTGCGGCTACTACAGGTAATATTCCATCAAAAAAAGAAGAAAATCCAGGGATATTTCTAGAATTTAAATAAAGATGAGAAAAGATTATCATTATAATAAATGAAGGCAATAGAACACCAATGAATGAGACAATTGCACCTTTCCATCCCTTTATAGCAAAACCAATATATGAAGCAACATTAATTGCCATTGGTCCAGGTAGAAAGCTTGCCATAGTTATTGCATCTAATATCTTTTTTTTTTTTAAAACCTTATTATTTTCAGAGAACTCTCTTTGTATCATTGAGATTAACATCATATATCCTCCAAAAGAGATCGTACCTGTCTTTAGAAAAGTAAAAAATAACTTAAAGTAACTCATTGGTTATAATTAAGAAATGATATAATTAATTAGTTATAAAATTTTTATGAACATAATATACTCGATAATAAGAATGATCACTGGATAAATCCCATAAAATTTCACCTTCATTATTTGTAATTACTGTTCTATTATTTACTGAACTAGAAAATAAATAATTATTATCATCAATCAAGTAAACACTCCCCTGTTTAAATGAAAAGAGATCATAAGGAAGAAAAACACTTTTTGTATTATAAATTTTTTTCTTTTCAAGATTAATTGAAAAAGAAAAAGCTCTTGAAGTATTACGTATGTCTTTCAATCCATTATCAAATAGTAAATATTCATTAGTTGAAACTTTATGAATTGCATGTTGTTGTAGAAATATATCAGGATCTGATAAATTAAAATCACCATCAATCCCTAGTTTCCACAATATCTCACCAGAGACAGAATGAATTTTCCATATTTGATCAAAATTTCTAAATGAAACTAGATAGTTTCCATCATAGTCTACATCAATTGCATTAGCATGGCTCCAGTCTTCTCTAACCATATAATTCTCATCTACAGGATTAAGGTGATCAAAAATATTCCACTGCCAAATAGTATTTCCTTTTAAATCAAATACAATAATCCCATCACCAATTAATGAATCATAATCATTAGTAGCATAATTTAAATATTCATAAGTTAGTGCTACATATATTGAATCATTTTTTAAAATATCATGATGAAGAATTTTTGATTCTGTGTTTTTTGAAAAAAGAGTATCAGCATTAAATGAAATTTCATGAAACATATTTTTTTTAGATTGAGACATATAAGAAAAGTCTGAACCAATATTAAACGGCCTTGATAAAGTTGAATCAGATATTGAATACCATACAATATCTCCTAAATCATCCATCATAAATTGAATACCTGGATTATCTTGAGTCCTGAACAAGAGATATCCATCAAAATGATAAGATGAATCCTTTTTTAACTTAAATGATGGAAAAACATTAGGTAAATCTCTTGTTTTAAAAGTATATATGGACGAACTAGTAGATCCAGAATTAATCTTAAATTTATATTTAGTTGAGGGTTTAAGAAAGACTAATGGAATTTTATCACCTTTTTTATAATTTGATGTAATATGTTTTTTATTATCATTATACCAATAATTAATATTATTATCATAATCGTTATTCGAAATAAAACCAATATCATATCTAGAATGAGTATAACTAGGTGTATATATTGACACGTTAGAAAATTCTGTTTTTGTATAACAGGATGATAAGATAAATAAGATAATAATATATTTTAATTTCATCTATTTATAACAAATTTAGTTGTCCTAAAGCTATTGTCATCAAATACAATTTTTAGTAAATAAATTCCATTAGGTAATTTATTGATATTCAATTGATTAAAATTCAAATTAGTATCTAGATTATTTTTAAATACAGAACGACCTAAAAAATCATAAATATTAATTTCATTAATTCTATTTATAGACTCGTTAATAATATTAAGGTAGTTATTTGATGATAATGGATTTGGAAAAACAGAAATTTTGTTAAGATTTCTTTCAGGATATTTAGTGATAATTTCATTTTCTTGAAATAAGGATTTTCCGAATTCAAATGCATTGTTAGCTATTAAGCTTCCTATTTTCCTTCCAGGAATATCATCGATGTAAGGATGAATTCCACCCCAAATTCTTGATAAAGAGCACTGGTCTGCTGCATCTTTATATTTTGCCCACTGTAATTTTATATCAACTGATGGACCATTTTCAAAAACTAGAAAATTATTTTTAGATATTTGAAATTCACCAATTCCACCTGGAAAAAATTCACTTCCAGTAATTTTTTCTAAAATGATTGATGCTGCCCTAGAGTAAGTTGAGTGACCTGAAATATAACCTGCAAATGGGGGTGTTACAAAACTAGGTCTTTGGTAAGGCCACCAATTCTCTGCTAAAATCCAACCTGATCCCTTTATATCATTTTCTGGGATAGACAGATCAGAAAAACCTTTCCATGTATAAAGTTTAATTTTTCCTAGATTTTCTAAATTAACTCCAACCAGTGGATCATTAAATCCAACTATCTCAATATAATCTTTAATTAATTTTATTCCATTTGGATGATAATTTAAAGAGTCAACAAAAGATGATTGTCCTTTCTCTGAAAGATATCTAATCACTGATATTGGTCTAGGGTAATCATAATAACCTTTAATACCCCAAGCAGAAACTGCAACATCGTGCATAGTCCCTCCTAATAAAAAGTATGCTTTAATATCCCATTCAAGATCATTTAACTCTTCTCCTTCGCCTTCAAATTTTTTAATTAATTTATCATTATCATTAACTTCATTTAATATTACGAACCAATGTCCAGGTGGAGTCTCAGAGTCCGGACCATCAGCCCAAAACTCAGCTAATACTCTTGTGTAATCTCCTCTGGGAACAATTTGTTCATTATATTCTTGATTTGTGATAGGATTAATATTGTATCCAGTTCCTGAATCTCCTCCATCAAAAAAATTATAAAAATTATCAAAATCTGAGAAATTATCAGGATAATTTTGAACATTACCTATAGACTTAGGGGAAATGTCCCAATATACCCCATCACTTTTATCAAGATGTGATCCCCAGATAGAAACCATTGAGAAAGATCTCTTAAATAAAGAATCGAATACTCCTTGATTAATTGTATCCAATAAAGGGGGAATTCCCGGATCATGATAAACTTTATAAATCCCATCATCTCTTACTTTTATAACTAAATCCTCATCTTTTAAGGAAAAAGGCAAAACATTTCCCCACTCTGGAGAAATAAATTCAGGAATACCTTCAATTGAATTCCCAGATTGATCTATAAAGTTTAAAATTTTTAGAGGCTGCCACCTATTTGGATCAGTCATATTTGAGTTTCCAGAGACTGAAAGATCAAGTGGCGGATTAATGGGAGTATAGTAATTGCTTGAATAATCATTTATTTCATTTGAATTATCCATAAAACCATAATCTATATATAGCTGGCTTAAATAATTACCAATTGATTTAGGGTCACCTGAGAAATAATCTAGTTTATTATATTGAGTATTATAATCTAGTGTAACCATTAATGAATCAATAATTTTATATGTATCAACTACACCAACTGAATTCTTAAATCTGTGTCTAATAAAATTATATGATGAATATGAAATAATTTTATCTATGTACTCATCATCATCTACCTTTTCGGGAAAATTAAAAATAAATGAATTATCATCAATTATTTTATTAAGTAAAAAAGGAGATATATTAATATTTTCATTTACTTTTTTATCAATAACAAAAGCATCATACATTATGGATGACAAATGAAAAAGATTCCTAGCATGAATAGGTGGTCTTGCTAAATCATTTCTTATAGCCTCAAGAAGAACCTCAATCCACTTCCTTGCTATACTTTGGTTATTAAAATCAACGTTATTTTCATCTTTGACTAAATTCAAAATCTCAAAGGATTGAATAAATTCACAACCATTAAAATCTCTGATTTTAATTTCATGTAATCCAGAGCTTATATTTGAAATAAAAAAATTATTCCTCATAAAATTTCCTCCATCTAATGAAACATAATAATTTTTAGAGGTATCTATATCTAGAATTTCTATAGAACTTGAATGATCCATTGTTATATTTTTAATTTCTAGATTAAAATTAATTGGGATAGTTGTTGAAACACTTATTGTATCAGAAGTATAAGCATTATTATTTTCATCAAAAGTTGTAACGAAATATTTTCCAGGAGAAAATACATTTGTTTTTTGAGTTGTATCACCATTAGACCATAGATATCTATCATAAATACCAGTTTCTAGTTCTAAATAACCTCCATCACAAAAAGATAAAGTATTAGAATAAATAATAGGATGTAAAGAGGATGCACCCTCATTAATCTTAAGGGTCTGATTAACATTTAAATTATATAATTTATCAACTAAACCAGAAGGCCAATAAACAAAAAGAGAGTCAATTATATTATTATCAGATAAGCCAAAAAACAAATCATCTGAATTCTGAGATAAATATCCCTCATTTGAAGATTTATATCTACTAAGAACTAAGTCATTAGAAAATAATACTACTCTAACACCATATCCATCTATATTTGATTTATAGCCAACAGGTTTAATTTTTAACCAGTTATTAGTGCCGGAATAAGTGTTTTTAAAAATAAATGATTTATATGGATACATATTTAAAACGGCAATATCTGGAAAACCATTAGAATCAATATCTCCAATTGCATTCCCATAACTAGATACAGTATCAGACTCTAATCCAATAGAATTATTAACTTCAAAATATTTACCGAATATATTTGAATAAAATGCGCTTGAATTAACATCGGAACCAACTAATGCACCACTGACATATAAATCTTCGAATCCATCTAAATCAAAATCTTCAAATTGAGAACCCCAAGCCTGACCATTGAAAGATGTCCCTAAAATATCAGAACGTTCATTAAAAGTTAAATCACCATTATTAACAAAAAATTTATTTCCTTCTTCAAGATTAGTAGAATAAATATCAAAAAATAAGTCATTATTAAAATCAGTTATAGAAACAGACATACCATCCATTTTAACACCAGAATAAGAAGAGATACTTATATCTGAAAAAGAAAGATCTCCATTATTGTAATATAAAGAATTACCAGAAAGTTTATCATTAGCTATGTAGAAATCAGGAAAATTATTGTTATCTAAATCAACAAAAGAGATAGAAAATGGTAATTTATTTAATTCTAAAATTTTACTAGAATTTGTAATTTCAGTGAAGGAATTAGCACTATCACTTAAAAATAACTTGATATTATTCTGAAGTGAATCAGCAGTCCTATATGATTGTAAAAGATCTAAAAAACCATCATTATTAATATCAGCCCAGGAGGCACCGAATGATTTAGAAACTGAATCAGGTAAATTCATAGAAATTGTAACATCCTCAAATTCTAAATAGCCTAAGTTCTTAAATAATTTATTTTTACCGTTAAATGAGGTTAAATATAAATCCTTATCAAAATCATTATCAAAATCAATCCATAATATTTGTTTAACCTGATACGGATAATGAATATTTAGATTTTGTGGGATAAGTTTATTGCCATCATTCAAAAAAAAATATAAACTTTGTTCATTGTTTGTGGGAACAGTAATATCATCTAATCCATCTGAATTAAAATCCACAAAACTTAATCCAGCACCAGAAACACCCTGATAATAGGTATGATTAAAATCTAGAGAAGAAGATATCTCATTAAAGTATAACTGAGAATAAACAGGAAGAGAGCTAGTTATAAGAATAAAAAATAAAAAATATTTTTTCATTCCGTTAAAATTAAATAAAAAAAAAGGTAACGACTTACGCCGTTACCTTTAATTCATATATATGTAAAATATATAAGACCTAGTTAGTTCAAGTCAGGCCAATTTTTGCCGTCGTTTCTAGTTAAAGTAGAAACAGCACCTTCGCCGTAGTCATTAGTCCAATCAAGAGTTAGAGCTGCACCAGCAGAGCTAACATCATGAAAAGTATAAACCTCAGACCATCTTGAAGCACCAACAGGTGATAAGATACCACATGCATCTTGTACTTTAAGATTTCCACCAGGGTTAGTTGAAGTTGGACCATAACAAGCTAAATAGATACCCCAGTCAAATTGACCAGAAGGCTCTATATATAAGTTATCAGCTCCAGACTTCTCCCATGAACCAGAATAGTTTGATGTTGCTGTACAACCCCAAGAACCTTGACCAACGCTCACTGCATCCCATGTAGACTCAAGGTCTGAAGGACAAACAATAGAAACGTTTAATCTAAATAATGCACCAAATGCATTAGAAGACTGAAGGTTTGGTCCAGTGTTATTGTAATCAAAGACAGTACCATCAGTTTTAGTTATTGTAAACCAATATCTAAAATAGTTACCACCTGTGATATCACTTTC
>Ga0315315_10003979_pt1 | contig 13643 bp, 10 predicted proteins | sample M140m3416metaG_FD_203699 | JGI IMG/M metagenome (GOLD analysis project Ga0315315, IMG submission 203699) | Ammonia-oxidizing marine archaeal communities from Monterey Bay, California, United States - M1 40m 3416 | ecosystem: Environmental > Aquatic > Marine > Intertidal zone | place: USA...
TGCTCAATAAAATTAACATTGTTGTATTCTTGATATTTTTCATCAAGAAATTTTTTTAAATCAACTTTATTTAGACCACTTACCATCTGAAAGGACCAAGCATTTATCAGCAATTTTGGAAAAAGCTTTGTTATGGGTCACAAGAACTATTGTAACATTAAGTTCTTTATTAATTTTTTTAAAAAGTTTTTGAATTTTTTCTGCATTTTTTGAGTCTAAATTTCCTGTTGGTTCATCGGCTAATAAGATACTAGGAGAATTTATCAGTGCTCTAGCAACCGCAACTCTTTGTTTTTCACCACCAGAGATAAATTCAGGCTTTTTATTTAAAATGTGATTTATTTCTAAAATATTTGAAAGCTTCATTAAATTATCAAGTGATTCTTTTTCACTCCTTTTTCCAATCATTGATGGTAAAAGAATGTTTTCTTGAGCAGTTAATTCAGGTAAAAGTTGGTGAAATTGAAAAATAAAACCAATCTCTTTATTTCTAAAAGAAGATAGCTTATCATCATCGAGATTTGTTATATCGATGTTATTAAATAATATAGATGTTTTTGGATTTTTATCGTACTCATCAATAGTTCCTAAAATATTTAAAAATGTAGTTTTACCAGCTCCAGAAGGACCAACAATTGATATGAAATCTCCTTTTTTGATTTCAATTGAAATATTATCCAATACCAACTGATTTTTAAATGATTTTGATAAATTTTTAACTTTTATCATTTCTTTTAAGTTTGTTGTAATCAATTAAATAATTAATTCTTAAAGATAATTGATGTTCAATTGGCATACCAAATAAATCTTTTAGGCTTTTATAGTAGTCAAGTCCCGATTGATTGTCTCTGTTAAAAATTTGATTTTTATATTGTAGTGTAATAGTACTTCCCGGGGAAAACCACCAATCAAATTTAAGGTCTAGGTTCCATAAATTAAAATTGGTATTTGGGTCTCTTGTCAATAAATTATAATCAGTTAGTTCTCTCTTTCCATCATCAAGCAATTTATATAATACTTGATCGTAATTAGCAGAACTCCAAAAGTTTCTAAATCTAAGAGATATATACTTATAATTATCAATATTATAGTTCAAATCGATTGTGTTTTCAAATGATTTTACATCTCTTATTCCAAAATGAATTTCTCCATTTTTTCTTTGTAAATACCCAACATCATCCACAGTGTTTTCAGATTGAGAACTTGCACTTATGGTTACTTTATTAGATAATCTATATTTTGTATCAACTCGAAAACGTTTATCAGATTTATTTTCATCAAACTGTCTATTCTTAAAGTCAGAAACCTCATATTCCATTCCATATGAAAAAGTATTATTATTATTTGTTTGAAAACCAGCTTTAACCCCATAATTTGCAGGTTCTATCAAATACCTGTTCTCTGTTCTGGGCTCATAAAAATCTCTGTTACTTCCAGTGTAATCAAAATCAATTTCAAAAGTCGTGAGATTTTGAATGACAAAATCATTTCCAAACCTCCATCCACCACCAGTTCGCAGAAAGCTATCAAATCTATGTCTTTGACTTATCGATAAGTAGTTTGAATAGCTTCTTAAAATCTTATTTTCTTTTTCAATTCTATACCTGATTAAACTTCTAAAAGATTGTGCATTTTTTAGATTAAAAAAACCAAGTTCGTTTTGATTGTAATATTTATCAATCCCCGTCCAAAATAACTGGAACCTAAATTTTCCTCTGAGTTCAGATAGCTGAATTTGACCTCTAAAACCTTTTTTATCAGACAATCTAGGGGAATTAGTTCCAAATAGATTTGTTTTAAAATTGAATTTTCTTTTGTTGTCAAACAAATCAAAAACTAATGCATAGGCATTACTATTTAAACCTGAACTTCTATTAACATTTGCATTTAAAAAACTAATTGATGAATAATCATTTATAAGTTGTTGGCTCAATGATATAATGTTATAATTGGTCAAAGGACTAATGACTTCCTTTCTAGTTGAAGTGCCATTTCTAATATATGCATAAGCCTTAGCAGTTATAGCATTCAAGAACCCAATACTTAGCTTACCATCTGTTGTTCCTGTAATTTTAACAGAGTTAATTAAATCTGGCTTTTCATCATATTCAATCAATTCATCACCATCATTTAAATAATCATCTTCGTTAAACCTGATATCTTGTCCAATTCTTCTACTGTAAAAGAAATTTCCACTTCTGAAACCTATCCCATCTGCTTTCTCAAATAAGTCAGCTCCCTCAGTAAAAAAAGCTCTTTTTTCATCAAATTGTTGTTCGAAAGGTGACAAGTTTAACTCCCTGTCGTCAAAAGAAACTTGACCAAAATCAGGAATTAGTGTCATGTCCAATGTAAAGCTATTATTGATACCGTATTTAACGTCCATTCCAGCAGAATAGGAAGAGTTGGCTGAAATTCCTTTTTGAGCATTGATTGATGATTGTAAATATGGATAAAAAAACAATCTTGTTGGAGGATTAATATTCTCAAGGTTTTTTAAAATACCCATTGATTCATGGTATTGAAAAACTTTAGAATCAACAGGGTTCCATGCATATCCTTGATCGTCTAAATCTGGCATGGATCTTCCAAAATTTAATCCCCAATCTTGAATGTCCTTTTTCGGGAATCTAATCGCACTGTAAGGAATTACAACTTCCGCAGACCAACCTTCATCATTGATCTGTATTTTGGCATCAAAAACAGTATCATAATTTAAACTTTCACCACTAAATTCACCCGCTGAAAAAGAATCTCCAATTGCACCTGAGCTGGTTACAATAAATCCAAAATGATTGTATTTATCATCATAAGTATCCAATGAAATCCAAAAAGATTCACTTTTAACTCCAAAAATTACATCCCTAGGACTAAACTCTGCTGGTATGTTTTCGGGATTTGGATGATTCAGTTGAGCACCGACATATATTGCTTCATCATCGTAACCTAAAAAAACTTTTGATTCGTATTCAGGAGGTATTTTTTCACCAGCTTTAGTGTCTGGCATAATCAGTGTGAAGCCATTAGCAGCTTTAATGTTTTTCCATTCACTTTCAGATAAAATACCATCAACGATTGGAGGAGTTATAAACCTATATGCCTCAATACTCTTTCTGTCTTGAGAATTAATATTTATGCAGAATAATAGAACAAAAACGTAAAAAAATCTCATTTTACAATTCCACAAATATAATTACAAATAACACTATTACAACAAAACATTTATACTATTATAACGCAGTTTTTTAATCACATGATTTTAAAGCAGATGTCATAGCCTATCTATATTTTAAAATATTCATTATTCTAACATCCAGAATAAACATATACAAATTAATAATACAATTAATGCAAACGTTTAAGTCTGGTATTTTCCCTTATCATTTTGTGGGTCTATTTTATTTTAGACATCCCCCTTTAAACATCTTGTAAAAAAAGGAAAATCATCTGTTACAACATAGTAATAAATACCATCAGGGAATTCTGGTGTTACGCCATATCTTCCATTACATCGGTCCAAATCTCCAAGACCATTAACATATTCATAATCTTGGGTAAAAGCACCCATTTGTATTTCAGTATTTGGATTGGTTGTTCCCTGACCAGGACCTCCAGCCAAACGAGTTAAAACCATAGGTCTATTGGAATCAGGCTCTGTCTTTAACCTGTAACTAGGTTTTAAAGATTTAATTGAACTATTTGGATCATTAGGGTCTGAAAAACCATATCTAGCATAAACTGGAAAACCATCTGATGCCCATCCAACTATTGTCATCCCTTGATTATCTCCAAGAAAATCTACTAGCAGTTCTGGAATTCCGTGATAATGATATGCCCCATTGGGTTGGACATGAGCGTGGTTCATGTCATCTCCAAAATCAAAAGTATCATGACCTAGTGCTTCAATATTCCAGTTTCCTTGTCCTTGAGCTAAACTACATTCACCAGAATCATTACATCTCCCTGCTGTAGCAGGATCAAATTTGACACTATTTAAAGCATATGCAATTACTAAAGCAGGACCTGTAACCTCTAATCCATTTTCATAAATAACAGATGGACAAAGGGTAAATCTCTGATTAACATTTTGTTCGGTGATTCTATTTGGATTATTAGCATTTGGAAACGTTCCTACCTCATGGTTAGGGATTCCATTTCCATTCAAAACTCTTTGAGACCCATTAGAAGACCAAGAATATCTACTATAAGTATTTACTGACTCATCATTATTGAAGATGTTTTTATTTATGTTGGTTAAAACATTTTCAGTTGAATAGTCGCCAGAACAATTAGCTTCTTCTTCTTCAATAACTTCATCAGTTGACTTGCATGAGATAAATATTATTAGTTGGATTATAAAAAGTAAATATATTTTATTGTTCATGATTTTTTTTAGACCTTGGAAGTCTTTGATTAGATAAAATTGATTTTATTAAGTCCTTTAAATTTAGCATTATGTTAGAAGATTTACTATTTATAAATTAGAAAATAATTTATAAAACTACATTTTCAATAAACTTGTATCTAAAAAGATGTTCGATATTTTATTTTAATTTTATAAATAATTTTTATGAATAAAAATATAATTCTCGGAGGTGGTTGTTTTTGGTGTACTGAAGCTATATATAAATATGTAAATGGTGTAGAAGATGTGGTTCCTGGTTATATAGGTGGTGATAAAGAAAATCCAACTTACGAGGAAGTTTGTTCTGGAGTAACTGGGCATGCGGAGGTTGTAAAAATCACTTTTGATAAGACTAAAATATCATTGGATAAGTTACTAGAAATTTTTTTTAAAACTCATGATCCAACAACACTAAATCGTCAGGGTAACGACGTTGGAACACAATATAGATCAGCTATTTTTTATGAAAATGAAAATGAATTAAAACACTTTGAGGATTATATTAATAAGCTCAACAATTCAAATACTTTCAATTCTAAAATTGTTACTACTATTGAAAAAAAATCACATTTTTATGAAGCCGAGCAATATCATCACAATTATTTTGAAAAAAACCCATTAAACGGATATTGTAATATGATCGTTAGGCCAAAAGTAGATAAGTTTAGAAATGGTAATTAGTAGAACTATTTAATTAACCCTAATCTTTTTAAAATTTTCTTTTCAAAATCCAAAAACCATTTAAATTGACCAAACAGAAAAGCAACGATAAGTAAAACGAACTGATATACGATTGTTACTACTAAAAATCTTAGTATCCAATAAGGAAGACTATTCATGCTTTCTGTTGAAATGGATAAAAATTCCAATAAAGGTTTTGATATATACAATGAGCTCGATCCAGTTATAGCGAATACAACTAAGATTATAGCTAATTGAAAATTAGATTTCAGATTCCATTTTTCTTTTAAATATTGAAACATATGCTAGTTTACTAATGATATAATTTGATTAGCTAATTCAATACCAATTCTATCTTGGGCTTCAGATGTTGCAGCTCCAATGTGAGGAGTTAGTGATACTTTAGGGTGCATTAGTAATTTAATTGAGGGTTTTGGTTCGTTTTCAAAAGTATCAATTCCAGCAAACGAAAGTTTACCATCATCTAATGCTTCTATTAATCCATTTTCATCAATAACTCCACCTCTTGCAGCATTTATTAACCCGGCCCCATTCTTCATTAATTTAATTTCATTTCTCCCAATTACAAATTCTTTTTGAGCGGGTACATGTAAAGTGATGTAATCAGAATTCTTTAACGTATCTGAAATATCTGAGCTTTTTAGGTTGAACGAAACTTTTTTATCATGAACGAAATCCAGTGTAATTTCTTGATCATCAATAAATTTGTCAGAAAACATAACATTCATACCAATTCCTAAAGCAATTTTTGCTGTTTCCTGTCCAATTCTACCAAAACCAATAATACCTAGTGTTTTACCTTTTAACTCACTCCCTTTAGAATAATTTTTTTTTAAAATTTTGAAATTAGAATCTCCCTCAAGAGGCATATTTCTATTCGAGTCATATAAGAATCGTACACATGAAAAAAGATGAGAAAAAACAAGTTCAGCTACAGAATGTGATGAAGCTGATGGAGTGTTTACTACATGAATTCCTCTGTCTTTTGCATAATCAACATCAATATTATCCATCCCAACTCCACCTCTTCCAATTAGCTTTAAATTTTCACAAGAGTCAATTAAATTTTTTCTTGCTGTTGTGGCACTTCTAACTAGTAAGCAAGAAATATTATTATTATTTATATAGTCAACGAGATCATCTTGATTAACATTATCTGTTATAACTTCATAGTTGTGTTTCTCCAACAAGTCTATACCTGCTTTAGAAATCCCATCATTTGCTAGTATTTTTATTTTCATACAATATTTTCAAATTTTTTCATTTCTTGAATTAAAGTTTGGATTGATTCAATTGGCATAGCATTGTAGATTGAAGCTCTATAACCACCTACTGATCTATGACCATTAATTCCCGAAATGTTTGAATCAAGAATTAACTGATCAAAAACTTGTTTGTTTGATTCGTCAACAAGATTGAATGTTACATTCATAATGCTACGATCATCTTTGTTTGCAAAACCTTTGAACTGTGAATTCCTGTCAATTTCATCGTATAAGATTTTGGATTTTGTAGTATTTTTTTTCTCAATTTCATTAATACCACCATTGTTTGCAAGCCATCTAAGACTTAATAAACATGTGTAAATTGAAAACACAGGAGGAGTATTAAACATACTGTCTTTATCATTGTGTACTTTGTAATTAAGCATTGACGGAACCTCTCTGCAAATTTTATCGAGCATAGATTTTTTCACTACAACCAAAGTTGTGCCAGCTGCACCAAGATTTTTTTGAGCACCTGCATATATTAATGAAAATTTCGAATATTCAATATTTCTAGAGAAAATATCTGAACTCATATCAGCAAATAAATCTGAATCTGTTTTTGGTATGTGGTGAAACTGAGTGCCAAATATCGTGTTGTTAGATGTTAAATGTAGGTAGTCTAAAGAATTGGAATCATCAATTACTTTTGGAATATAATTAAAGTTTTTATCGGCAGAAGATGCTAATTCTTTTACTTCACCAAATAATTTAGCTTCCTTCATTGCTTTAACAGACCAAGTTCCTGTATTAATATATCCTGATTTATTTTTTAAAAAATTGTAAGCTATCATTAAAAATTGAGTGCTCGCACCTCCTTGAAGGAATAAAGAGGTATATTCATTTTTATCTAAACCAAGAAGACTAATGCTCAATTCCCTTGCTTCTTCCATGATTCTTATAAAGTCCTTACTTCTGTGTGAAATTTCGATTAAAGAGAGACCAGAGTTATTTAAATTTAAAACTGACTCAGAGGCCTTTTTAAACACTTCATTCGAAAGGATGCTAGGACCAGCACTGAAGTTATGTTTTTTCATATTTTAAAAAATGTAAAGTAACGAAAAACAAGTTGTAATTATGATTAGATTTTCAACTAAGTTTCAACAAAAAATCCATTGTATTTATTTTATCAGCATAATCATCTATTGAGGGGCTTTGACTTGACCCAAATTTAGTAGAGTTTTCAACAATATTGTTTGATATTATACACTGGATTTTATTTTGTTTTTGTTTTAATTGTTTATTCAATTCTCTAATATCATTATATCTCTCATAAAATAACGTGCTAATTGGAGATCCAATTTCATAAGACTCTTTTATAATAACAAAACCAGTATCTATAATTTTTTCTCCCTTCATTAAATAAATTGTTTTGTTATAAATGTAGTTATTATAATAAGCACTATTATTTAGAACACTGCTCCAGGACTTTAGTTGATCAATTATTAAATTAATGTCTAATTTTTCAGGGATATATAATTTTGATACACTCCTGCAACCTAATCCATAGTACATAAATATATCGAAAGACAGTTTTTTTAGATCATCATTAGATTCATTCCCATTTAAAACAGCAATTGAATGACGCGAGCTTCTAATTATATTTGGAACTTTATTAAAGTATTTTTTAAATTGGTTTGCAGACAGATCATTTCCGGTCGCTATAATCGCATCATAATTCACAAGTTTATTTTCGACAATTTTAACATATTTACTTATTTCTTTATATTGATTTATTAAAAAGTCAATTATAAACTTAAATAGTGAACTGTCTTTTCTTGACAATTTTACATAAGATTTATTTCCACTCAAAAAAACACACAAAAAATCATGAAATCCCACCAATGGAATGTTTCCGGCCATTATGATTCCAACATTTGATATTTTATCATTAAAGCTGTGTTGTGAAACAAACGATTCCAAGTTTGATTTTTGAAGTGTTTTAGCCCAACAATTTAAGTTGTATATAATGTTTTCTTTTTCAAAATAAGGATTTAGTAAAATGGAATCATTTATGGCCATTTCAAGCTTTTTATAAAACTCATTTAGTTTAATTTTTTTGGGATTAGCGTAATAAAGCTCAAGAAAAGAGCCTAGTTCATACAACACTTGTATTCTTTCACTTAGTTTCAAATTATAGCGATTTTTGTATGTAAAGATATTGGTTAATTTTGTAATCGATTATGACAAAAGAAATTATTGTTTTTAAATTATGAAGGCAGGAATCGTAGGACTCCCAAATGTTGGTAAGTCAACATTATTCAATTGTTTAAGTAATGTTAAAGCTCAAAGTGCAAACTTCCCATTTTGTACTATTGAACCAAATATTGGTTTGGTTAATATTCCTGATGAGAGATTAAATAAGCTTGTTGAGATAGTATCTCCTGATAATGTTGTGCCTAACTCTGTTGAGATAGTGGATATTGCAGGATTAGTTAAAGGTGCTAGTAAAGGTGAAGGTTTGGGAAATAAATTCTTATCAAACATAAGAGAGACAAACGCAATAATACATGTATTAAGATGTTATAAAGATGATAATATTACACATGTTGAAGGATCTGTTGACCCACTTAGAGATAAAGAAATAATTGAATTTGAATTAAAATTAAAAGATATAGAAACAATTACTAAGAGAAAAGAGAAAATTGGAAGAGCTGCTAAGACTGGTGATAAAAAATCAATTAATGAGTTACAGATTCTTGAGCTAATCCTTGAAAAATTAAATAACGAAAATCATATTAATGCTGAAGATTTCAAAGCTGAGGATTTTGAATTTATTAAATCCATGTCCCTCCTTTCAATCAAACCAGTGCTTTTTGTATGCAATGTTAGCGAGGGTGATCTAACAAATCAAAACGATGATTTAAAATTAGTTTTTGAAACATTAAAAAAAACAGGATCAAACGTTATATCTATGGCAATTAAAACAGAGGAAGAAATCAATGATTTAGATAATTACGACGATAGAAAACTTTTCTTAGATGATTTAGGTATTAAAGAACCAGGTTCAAACAGGCTTATTAGAGAAACTCATGATTTACTTAGTTTGTCAACTTTTTACACAGCTGGAAAAAAAGAGGTTAGAGCATGGACATTTAAAAAAGAATCTAAAGCTCCCTCAGTAGCTGGCGTTATACATTCTGATTTTGAAAAAGGCTTTATAAAAGCTGAAGTAATAAAATATGATGATTATATAAATTTTGGAAGTGAATTGAAAGTTAGGGAAGCTGGTAAACTTAAAACCGAAGGCAAAGATTACGTTGTCAAAGACGGTGATATAATAAATTTTAGATTTAATACTTAATATAAGATTTCAACATAATTGCTGCTTTAATTGTTAATTATTTTATTGTAAGATTATATTATATGTATTACTAGTGTTATATCTTAGAACATTCAAATTTTATGCCTCAGACATCATCATACACTGAAGAAAATATCAAATCACTAGATTGGAAAGAGCATATCAGGATGCGTCCTGGAATGTATATTGGAAAGTTGGGTGATGGTTCAGCTTATGACGATGGTATTTACATACTGCTAAAAGAAGTTTTAGACAACTCAATTGATGAGTTTGTGATGGGTGCAGGAAAAACAATTGACATCCTCATTAAAGAAAATATTGTTACCGTCAGAGATTATGGAAGAGGTATACCATTAGGTAAGGTTACTGACGTGGTTTCCAAAATGAATACTGGTGGAAAATACGATACCCGTGCATTTAAAAAATCTGTTGGATTAAATGGTGTTGGAACAAAAGCAGTCAATGCATTGTCTTCATTTTTTGAGGTTCAATCGTCAAGAGATGGTAAATTAAAAAAAGTATCTTTTGAGTATGGAGAAATTAGTAACGACGATCCAATAATTGAATCAAATAAAAGAAAAGGCACAAAAGTAATATTCAAGCCAGATTCTAAAATTTTCAAAAATTTTAAGTACAGGAGCGAATATGTCATCAAGATGCTTAAGTATTATGTTTACTTGAACCCAGGATTAACAATAGTTTATAATGGCGAGAAATTAAAATCTGAAAATGGTTTAAAAGATTTACTTGAAGACAATAATAATCTTGATGATTTTTTATACCCCATAATTCATTTAAAAGGTAAGGATATTGAGATCGCATTAACACATAATAAAAAACAGTATAGTGAAGAATACTATTCATTTGTTAATGGTCAGCATACAACACAAGGTGGAACTCATTTATCTGCATTAAAAGAATCAATAGTCAAAACAATTAGAGATCATTTCAAAAAGCCTTATGATTCATCAGACATAAGAAAGTCGGTTTTATGTGCAATAAGCATCAAAGTAATGGAGCCAGTGTTTGAATCACAGACAAAAACTAAACTAGGCTCAACAGAGATGGGCGATGGGTTGCCTACGGTTAGAACTTATATAAATGATTTCGTAGGTAGAAAGCTGGATAATTTTTTACACCAAAATCAAAATATAAAGGAAGAAATACAAAAAAGAATCATTCAAGCTGAGAAGGAAAGAAAAGAACTTTCTGGAATAAGGAAATTAGCTCGTGATAGAGCAAAAAAATCAAATTTACATAACAAAAAACTTCGTGATTGCAGAGTTCATTTAGGGGATATGAATAAAGATCAAAGACTAGAATCTACATTATTTATTACTGAAGGAGATTCAGCTAGTGGTTCAATTACGAAATCAAGAAATGTAAATACTCAAGCTGTTTTTAGTCTTAGGGGGAAACCTTTAAATTCATATTCAATGTCAAAGAAAATTGTATATGAAAATGAAGAGTTTAATTTACTTCAAGCTGCCTTGAATATTGAAGAAGGTATCGAAAAACTTAGATATAATAAAGTAGTTATTGCTACAGATGCTGATGTTGACGGAATGCATATCAGACTGCTACTGATTACTTTTTTTCTGCAATTTTTTCCTGAGTTAATAAAAGAAGGTCATCTGTTCATACTTCAAACACCTCTATTTAGAGTAAGAAATAAAAAAGAAACAATTTATTGCTATGATGATAATGAGAAAGATAATGCCGTGGAAAAATTATCTCCTAAACCAGAAATTACAAGATTTAAAGGTTTGGGTGAAATCTCACCAAATGAATTCAAAAATTTTATTGGAGAAAGTATTAGGTTGGATCCTGTAATAATAAATAAAGAGACTAGTATTTCAGAAATGTTATCATTTTATATGGGAAAAAATACACCACAACGACAAAGTTTTATTATTGATAACTTAAAAATAGATATAGATAAAGTATAGTGATGGATGAAAATCTAAATGATAATAGTGAATTAGAATCTGAAGAATCTTTAATTCCAATCTCTGGAATGTATAAAGATTGGTTTATTGATTATGCTTCCTATGTAATACTAGAACGAGCCGTACCAGCAATTGAGGATGGTTTCAAACCAGTTCAAAGACGAATTTTACATTCAATGAAAGATCTAGATGATGGAAGGTTTAACAAGGTTGCTAACATAGTCGGTCATACAATGCAGTATCATCCACACGGAGATGCTAGTATTTCGGATGCTATAGTTCAGATTGGACAAAAAGATTTATTAATTGAAACTCAAGGTAACTGGGGAAACATTTTAACAGGTGATTCTGCTGCCGCGTCAAGGTATATTGAAGCAAGGTTGTCAAAATTTGCACTTGAAGTTGTATATAGCCCCAAAATAACAAAATGGCAATCTTCATATGATGGTAGAAGAAAAGAACCAATTAATTTGCCAGTTAAATTTCCTTTATTACTTGCTCAGGGTGCTGAGGGTATCGCAGTTGGATTATCTACGAAGATACTTCCTCACAATTTTGTTGAGTTAATTGACGCATCTATAAAATGTTTGAAAGGGAGACGTTTTGATTTATTTCCAGATTTTCCTACTGAGGGTATCGTAGATGTCTCAAATTATAATGATGGATTAAGGGGTGGTAAAATTAAGGTAAGGGCCAAAATCAATCAAGTAAATAAAAACACTTTGATGATTACTCAAATTCCCTATACAACTACAAGTACATCTCTTATTGAGTCAATTTTAAAGGCAAATGATAAGGGTAAAATTAAAATAAAAAAAATTGAGGATAATACATCCTCAGATGTAGAAGTTTTAGTACATCTCCCGAGTGGTGTTTCACCAGATAAAACAATTGACGGGTTATTTGCTTTTACAAATTGTGAGGTTTCAATTTCTCCCCTAAGTTGCATTATAGAAAACAATAAACCTGTATTTATTGGTGTTACTGAAATACTAAGAAAATCGACAGAAAACACAAAAAACCTATTAAAAAGTGAGTTAGATGTAAAATTAAGAGAACTTGATACGCTTTGGCATTATTCGACACTTGAGAAGATATTTATTGAAAATAGAATTTATAGATTAATTGAGGAAGAGAAAACTTGGGATGGTGTTTTAAATTCAATAAAGAACGGCCTTAAACCTTATGTAAGTCTTTTAAAAAATCAAATCACTGAAGATGATATCATAAAATTAACTGACATTAAAATAAAAAGAATCTCAAAATTTGACCTTGAAAAAGCTGATAGAAAGATAAAACAAATTGAGGATGATATTTCTTTAGTTAAGTTGAATCTTGAAAACCTTAATGATTTTGCTATTCAGTATTTTAAAAACCTTAAATCAACCTATGCAAAAGGTAAAGAAAGAAAAACTGAAATTAGAATTTTTGATGACGTTGATGTTAAAAAAGTTGTTGTAAAAAATTCTAAACTATATGTAAACAGAGAGGAAGGTTTTATTGGAACATCACTTAGGAAGGATGAATTTATTGAAGAATGTTCTGATATTGATGATGTTATTGTGTTTACTCAGAATGGTGACATGAAGGTTTCTAGAATCCAAAGCAAGAAATTTGTTGCTAAAAATATTCTTTATGCATCAGTTTTCAAAAAGAAGGATTCCAGGACTATATATAACATGATTTACAGAGATGGAAAAACAGGTGTTTCATATATTAAAAGATTTAATGTTACAGGTGTTACACGTGATAAGTTGTACAATTTAACCTCTGACCATCCAAAATCAAAAGTTTTACATTTTTCTGCTAATCCTAATGGTGAGGGTGAGGTGGTAACTATTCAGCTTAGACAAAATGGATCACTTAAGAAATTAAAATGGGATTTAGATTTTGCTGATTTAACCATAAAAGGCCGTTCTGTGAAAGGAAATATAGTGTCGAAACATGCTATTAATAAGGTTGTTTTTAAAGAAAAAGGCTTATCAACATTAAAGCCTCGTAAAATTTGGTTTGATGAC
>Ga0315315_10003980_pt1 | contig 13642 bp, 8 predicted proteins | sample M140m3416metaG_FD_203699 | JGI IMG/M metagenome (GOLD analysis project Ga0315315, IMG submission 203699) | Ammonia-oxidizing marine archaeal communities from Monterey Bay, California, United States - M1 40m 3416 | ecosystem: Environmental > Aquatic > Marine > Intertidal zone | place: USA...
CAATTATCAATAGACATGTTCTCATCAATGCCTTTGAAATACTTGTGTTTTCTTTTTATTTCCCATCTACTTTTTTTTTCATCAATAGGTAAAAAATTTGGATTATCTCCATAAACCTTGTTAGTTGACATGAATATAAAAGGACTTTGAGCACAATACTTTTTTGTAAGTTCTAGTAGATTTAATGTTCCTTTTGCATTGATATCAAAATCAATAAAAGGTCTGTTTTTTGCCCAGTCATGCGAAGGCTGAGCAGCGCAATGTATAATAACAGAAATTTTTTTTTTATATTTTTTAAAAATATTTTCTAGTGAATTATAATTTCTTATATCAATATTAAAATGTTTGTAATTTTTAATATTTTTTTTAAGTTTAGATTTTATCCAATTAATATCACCGTCCTTACCAAAAAAAAATTTCCTTTCGTTATTATCTATGCCAATCACATCAAATCCCTTTTTGGAAAAAAAGACAGCTGACTCTGAACCAACTAATCCACACGATCCTGTAATTATAGCTAAACTCATTAAAAGAAATTCCTAACATTTTTATATTTATATAACCAGTTTAAAATATCTTTTAAAATTTGATCAATATTTTTTTTGGGCTTCCACTTATAAAATTTTGTTATCTTTTTGTTATCTGTTACATAATAAGGAATATCGTAAATAGAAGTTTTTGGTTTACTTCCAAATCTTATCTTGTTTTGAGTTAACTTTTCACATTTTTTTGTTAGAGATTTTAATGAAATTGAATTTTTGCTATCACCACCAACATTAAAAGTAAGATTATGATATTTTTTTATTTTTTTAATTTGTATTAGAATTATCTCACAAACATCATCTATATGAATAACATCTCTCACTTGGTGACCATGACCTCCAAAACCAATATAATTTAATTTTTTTTTTAAAAAATGCTTTGCTACCCATAGAGGGATAAAACCTTGATCTTGTTTTCCAAATTGCCAAGGTCCTGCAATTACTCCAAATCTATTAATGATATATTTAATATTTGTTTTAAAAAAAAATTCTTTAATAAGCTTTTCAGAAGCTATTTTTGTAAAGCCATATAATGAACTAGCCGAATTAGTGTAAAAATTTTCGTCAATCTTTTTTGAAATATTAATTGGTTTAGTTATATTCTTTTTTTTAATTAAGTTTCTTAAATGTTTTATAGAATAGACTCTACTTGATGATAAAAATATTAAATTTGATTTATCTTTGACGCATTTTTTTAAAATATTAAAAGTTCCTAAAAGATTTGTGTTAAAAACTCTATCAGGATCTTTTTTGGATGCTTCGATCGCAGGTTCTGCACAACAATCGATAATTAAATCGAACTTTTGCAGTCTAGAAATTGTTGAATATTTAGAAATATCAATTTTAAAATTTTTAATTTTGCTTAAAGATAATCTTTTCCTATTTAAACTTGAGCCTTTGCGCATAAGGCTATCAAGGCTGTAAATTTTAGACATTTTTAGCCTTTTTTTCAAAAATACAGCTATATTTGAGCCAACAAATCCGCAACCACCTGTGATAAGTATTTTCATAATTAATTTTATAACTTATTAATTCAGATTAAATTAAAGTATTAATGAAATAAAGTCATGTTATCAATAATAATACCAGCCAGAAACGAAGAAGACAATTTAGAAGATATTTTACAGTATTTCGAAGAAGGTTTACGCAATGTAGACTTCGAAGTAATTTTAGTTAATGATTTTAGTGATGATAAAACGTTAGAAAAGTCTCAAAAAATTTTTGAGTCTAATAAAAATTTCAAAATAGTAGATAACAGAGTCAAAGGATTAGGTGGCGCAATAAATCTTGGAATAAAAGAGTCCCAAGGAAAAAAAATATCAATAATGATGGCAGATCTCTCAGACGATATAAATGATTTGATAAAATATAATAAAATTATGGATGAAAAAAACCTTGATGCAGTTTTAGGCTCTAGATTTTTAAAAGGATCTCAAGTGAGAGATTATCCCTTTAAAAAATTGATTTTAAATCGTATATTTAATTTTTTTGTAGGATTAATTTTTATGAATAAATATAATGATTATACTAATGCATTTAAAATTTATAAAAGTGAAACTTTAAAATCAATGTCTCCTTTTATCTCAGAAAGTTTCAATATATTTTTAGAAATTCCTTTAAAGATAATAAGTAGAAATTATACCTATGAAATAATAAATATAAATTGGTTTGGAAGAACAAAAGGAAAAGCAAAATTTAAAATTAATGAACTCAGATCCAAATATTTATTTACGTTGATATATTGTTTTTTAGAAAAAAACCTCTTAAAAGTAAGAAAAATAAAATAAAATGTCTTTACAAAAATCTGTAATTTTTTTTTTCATAACTGTTGCCATAATATTATTTATTTTGGCACTAGTATTATAGGTAAGCGAAATATAATAAAAGTAGCCCTAATAACACTCTATAATATACAAATATTTTTAAATTAAATCTTTTTACATAAGCTAAAAAAAATTTAATCGTTATTAATGAAACAAAAAATGAAAATAAAATAGATAGAATATTTATTATTGATAAATCAATACTTGTTGAAAAAAAGATATTTGAAATACCGTGCAGTGACAAAACACCTAGAATTGGTATAGATAATAAAAAAGAAATTTTTGTAGAATCTTCTCGATTAAATTTAAGAAACCTTGCAGCAGTTATTCCAATTCCAGATCTGCTCACACCTGGTACTAATGAAAAAATTTGCAATGTTCCAATCAAAATAGCCGATTTAAAACTAAAATTATTTTTTATATTTTGTGATAATTTACACTTATCACTTATGTAAAGCAGAACACCAAAGATAATAGTTGTCCAAGCAATTATCTTTACATTTCTTAATTCTTCTATTAAATTTGTTTTAATTAAAAAAAAACCAAAAATCATTATTGGAATTGAGGAAACTAATATTTTTAGAAAAAGTATTCTGTTTTTATAAAAATTTATAATCTCTTTATAAAAAAAGGATATTACCGCTAAAAATGAACCAATGTGCAAGCTCACATCTATCGAAAGACTTTTATTTTCAAAATTAAGATATTCTGAAGCCAAAATAAGATGGGAGGATGAACTAATAGGTAAAAATTCTGTAATTCCTTGGATAAGAGATAAAATAAAAATTTCAATCATGGTAAAAAAGTAAAGTTAAAGATTGTTAATTTATTGGCAATTTTTAATGCATATCAGGTATGCAAAAAAAGACATTAATTTTTAGGGCTTTTTTTAGAATAGGTAATTACTATTGACCTTTAAAAACTATCTTTAATGCTATACTTCACATATCTAACTGTTTTATGAAAAAAAAAATGCTTCAGTTTGTAGATGTTAAGAAAGAAACACCTGAAAAAAGAAATACAGATAAAAGAAAAGGTGACTTTAACGAGATTTACAAAGAATACATAACAAATAAAGCTACCGAACAATCAAGCAGGTGTTCTCAGTGTGGAGTTCCATTTTGTCAAATTCATTGCCCACTAAGTAACAATATACCTGACTGGTTAAAGTTAACAGCGGAAGGTAGGCTAAAAGAAGCTTACGAAGTTTCTCAAAGCACGAATAATATGCCCGAAGTGTGCGGAAGGATTTGTCCTCAAGATAGACTGTGTGAAGGAAATTGTGTGATAGAACAATCAGGTCATGGAACAGTTACTATTGGATCAATAGAAAAATATATATCAGATACAGCTTGGGAAAAAGGTTGGGTAAAACCTTTTAGAGTAAAAAGAGAACTAAAACAGTCAGTTGGAATTATAGGAGCAGGTCCGGCAGGAATGGCTTGCGCTGAAGAATTAAGAAAGTCGGGTTACCAAGTTACAATTTATGATAGATATGATAGGCCTGGCGGACTTTTAATCTATGGAATTCCAAATTTCAAATTAGAAAAGTTTGTAGTTGAAAGAAGAACAAAACTATTAAAAGATTGTGGAATTAAGTTTGTTCAAAATTTTGATGTTGGAAAAGATAAATCTTTATATGAACTTAAAGAAAAGCATGACGCAATTTTAATTGCAACCGGTGTTTACAAAGCAAGAGAAATAGATATTCCAGGACAAGATCTAGCAAATATTTTTCCAGCAATGGACTTTTTGACTGCATCAAATAAAAAAGGTTTGGGAGATAAAGTAGATCTATTTGATGATGGTACTTTAAACGCTGAAGGAAAAAACGTTGTTGTGATAGGAGGTGGAGACACAGCAATGGATTGTGTGAGAACATCGGTCAGACAAAAGGCAAAATCAGTAAAATGTTTATACAGACGTGATAGGGAAAATATGCCAGGATCGGCAAGAGAAGTTGGTAATGCCATAGAAGAAGGAGTAGAATTTGTTTGGTTAACAAGTCCTAAGAGTTTTTTTGGAAACACGAAAGTCGAAGCTGTTGAAGTCAATAAAATGAAATTAGGAAAACCAGATTCTTCGGGCAGAAGAAGACCAGAAATTGAACAAGGCTCTGAATATAAAATTTCAGCAGATCTTGTTATAAAATCCTTAGGATTTGACCCAGAAAACTTACCAAAATTATTCAATGCGAAAGAATTAGTGATTTCTCAGTGGGGAACTATAAAAATTGATTTGAAAACAATGCAAACAAATCTTGATGGAATTTTTGCAGCTGGTGACATTGTAAGAGGCGCTTCTCTTGTAGTATGGGCAATTAGAGACGGGAGGGATGCTGCAGTTGAAATTGAAAAATATTTAAAACAAAAAGCTAACAAAAATAAATCAATAGAAGCAGCATAAAACAATAATGAGTTATTATAGAAAAAATAAAGAAATATTAGAAAAAAGCTTTAATTATAATAAAGACATGGAACATGATGCCTGTGGTGTTGGTCTAATTGCTTCTACAAATGGTAAAAAATCAAGAAAAATTGTTGAATACGGTATAGAGGCGCTAAAAGCTATTTGGCATAGAGGTGCCGTAGACGCCGACGGAAAATCTGGTGATGGAGCAGGAATACAAATTGAAATAGCTCCTAATTTTTTTAAAGAAAAAATTTTATCTACTGGTCATACTCTAGATGAAGAAAAAAGAATCTGTGTTGGAATGGTATTTCTTCCGAGAACAGATTACAGCCAGCAGGAAAAATGTAGAGAAATTATAGAATCCGCACTATTAGCAGAAAATTATTATATTTATGGCTGGAGACAGGTTCCAATAAATCCAAGTGTTTTAGGCAAAACAGCAGATCAAAATCGTCCAGAAATCGCTCAAGTAATGTTTAAAAAAAACGAGTCACTTCAAACGAATGATCTTGAAAGAAATTTATTTGAAACTAGAAAAAAGATCGAAAAAGTTGCTAGAGATAAACAAATAAAAGATTTTTACATCTGTTCTTTCAGCTCAAGATCTATTGTTTATAAAGGCATGTTTTTAGCTGAAATGCTATCTGAGTTTTACATAGATCTGAATGACGAAAAACTAACTTCAAGGTTTGCAATTTTTCACCAAAGATATTCAACTAATACTTTTCCTAGCTGGGACTTAGCTCAGCCCTTCAGAACTTTAGCACACAATGGTGAAATTAATACTGTTAAAGGAAATATAAACTGGATGAAGATTCATGAGCAAGATATGTCTAGTCCACTTTTTAAAGATGTAAAAAATTTAAAACCTGTAATTAGAAGTTCTTCAGACTCAGGTGCACTCGATAATGTTTTTGAACTTTTAACTCATTCAGGAAAATTAGCACCACTAATTAAATTAATGATGATTCCGGACTCGTGGTCAAAGAGAAGTAAAACTGTTCCAAAAAATCACCAAGACTTATTTAATTTCCTTAACAGCACAATTGAACCATGGGATGGCCCAGCCGCTATATGCGCAACTGATGCTAAATGGGTATTGGCTTCTTCTGATAGAAATGGATTAAGACCACTACGATATACAATCACTTCGGATAACTTATTTTTTGCTGGATCAGAAACTGGAATGATAAAAATTCCTGAAGAGAAAATTGTGGAAAAAGGAAAACTCGGTCCCGGTCAAATTATTGCAATAGATTTGAAAAAGGGGAAATTATTTAAAGATAAAGAAATGAAAGACCTTTTAGCTAAAGATTATAAAAAATATAATAAACAAATTATAGATTTAGAGAAAAAACTTTCATCTGAAGACGAGAAACCGAATTTTTTAAGCGAAGATTTAAGAAAACGACAGTACTTGTCAGGACTAAGTGTAGAGGACTTAGAATTAATTCTTCATCCGATGGCAGAGGAGGGCAAGGAAGCATCTGGCTCAATGGGTGACGACACTCCAGTTGCAGTTTTATCGAGTCATTTTAGACCTGTCTCTCACTATTTTAGACAAAACTTTAGCCAAGTAACTAATCCGCCGATAGATTCTTTGAGAGAAAATAAAGTGATGAGTCTTAAAACTAGGTTTGGGAATTTGGGTAATATTCTTGATTTTGATAATCTAACTGAAGAAAATATTTATGTTTTAGACAGTCCCGTATTAACTAATTCACAATTCAAAAAATTCAAAAAATTTTTTTCAAAAAAAGTAAAAATCATTGATTGTACATTCGATATTGAGAAATCTCTTAAAGAGAGAATAGAGTTAATTAGAGAAGAGGCAGAAACTGCAGTAAGAGAAGGTAGCTCTTGTTTAATATTGTCTGACAAGAATATTTCTAATCAAAAAGCAAGCATACCAAGCATATTAACCGTTGGAGCAGTTCACTCTCACTTAGTAAAACATGGTTTACGAGGTTATTGTTCTTTAAACGTTGAGTGTTCTGATGCAATGGATACCCACTCTTTTGCTATTTTGATTGGAGTTGGTGCTACGACGGTCAACCCTTATCTTGCGATTGATAGCATTCATCAAAGATACGAAAAAAAATTATTTGGAAAATCTGATTTTGAAACATGTGTAAACAAATTTAAAAAATCAATAGATGCGGGTCTTTTAAAAATTATGTCAAAGATGGGAATATCAGTAATTAGTTCCTATAGGGGTGGATGTAATTTTGAAGCAGTAGGTTTAAGTAGAGCCATAGTCTCAGATTATTTTCCAGGAATGTCTTCAAGAATATCAGGTATAGGAATAATAGGAATCGAGAAAAAAATTAAAGAACTTCATGAAAAATTTAATGCTAAAAATGTATTCACCTTACCTATTGGTGGTTTATATAGGTATCGAAAAAGTGGAGAAGATCACCAATATCAAGGAAAACTAATTCATTTATTGCAAAGTGCTGTAAGCAGCGGGTCTTACGAATTATACAAAAAGTATTCAGCTGGAATTTATAACTTGCCACCAATTAATATTAGAGACTTACTAGAATTTAAAAAACAAAGAAAACCAATCAACATAAATGAAGTTGAGCCAATAGAGGAAATTTTAAAACGATTCGGAAGTGGAAGCATGTCTCATGGAGCATTATCAGCAGAAGCCCATGAAACTTTAGCAGTGGGCATGAACAGAATTAAAGGAGCTTCTTGTAGTGGAGAAGGAGGTGAAGATGCAAAAAGATTTAAAACGCTTCCAAACGGAGATAGTGCAAACTCAAGAGTAAAACAAATTGCATCTGCTAGATTTGGAGTAACTGTTGACTATTTAAACAATGCTAATGAAATAGAAATAAAAATTGCTCAAGGTGCTAAGCCAGGTGAAGGTGGTCAGCTACCTGGTTTTAAAGTAACAGAGGAAATAGCTCGACTAAGACATTCGACACCAGGTGTTACGTTAATATCGCCGCCGCCTCATCATGATATTTATTCCATAGAGGATTTAGCGCAATTAATTTATGATTTAAAACAAATCAATCCAGGTGCAAGAGTAGGAGTTAAATTAGTTGCTTCAACTGGGATTGGAACAATTGCAGCAGGGGTTGCTAAGGCAAAAGCAGATATTATCTTAATCTCAGGTCATTCAGGAGGAACTGGCGCAAGTCCACAAACTAGCATTAAGTACGCAGGAATTCCTTGGGAGATGGGTTTAACTGAGGCGAACCAAATTCTTACATTAAATAACTTAAGACATAATGTTACTTTAAGAACGGACGGAGGATTAAAAACTGGTCGAGATATTGTAACGGCTGCAATGATGGGAGCAGAAGAGTATGGAATGGGAACATCATCTTTGGTTGCTATGGGATGCATAATGGTAAGACAATGTCATTCTAACACATGTCCAGTTGGAGTTTGTAGTCAAGACGAAGCTTTACGTGAAAAATTTACCGGCACCCCAGAGAAAGTAGTAAATTTATTTAAGTTTGCAGCAACTGAAGTAAGAGAAATTCTTGCCTCTCTTGGATTCAGGTCAATTAATGAGATAATTGGAAGAACAGATTTGTTAACTCAAATTAATAAAGGTGCATCAAACTTAGATGACTTAGATTTAAACCCTTTATTAGTTCAGGCAGATCCAGGTGAAAACTTAAGATATTGTAAAGATAAACATATTAATAAAGTACCAGATACTCTTGATGAAAATATTTGGTCAGAGATAAAAGATAAGATTAAAATAGGGTCAGAAAACAAATTTAATTACAATGTAGAAAATACATCAAGATCTGTAGGAACAAGATTATCCCACCACATATACAAAAAATTTGGCAACAATAAATTAAAAGAAAATACAGTTCATATTAAACTAGAGGGTTCAGCTGGACAATCTCTTGGTGCTTTTTTAACTAAAGGAGTTAAACTTACTGTTGAAGGGGACTGTAATGATTATGTTGGCAAAGGACTATCAGGAGGAACTATTGTTGTATATCCGTCTTTAAAAAGTTCAATAGTTTCTAATGAAAACACAATCATTGGTAATACCGTTCTTTATGGAGCAACTTCTGGAAAATTATTTGCGTCAGGGCAAGCGGGAGAGAGATTTGCAGTTAGAAATTCTGGAAGCCTTTCGATAGTTGAAGGTTGTGGAGCTCATGGATGTGAGTATATGACCGGTGGAACAGCGATTATATTAGGAGAGGTAGGAGATAACTTTGGGGCAGGTATGACAGGCGGAATGGCCTTCGTTTATGACAAAAAAAATAATTTTGAAAATTTTGCTAACCCAGCCTCAATTCTTTGGCAACAAGTTGAAACAGATCATTGGAAAAATTTTTTAAAAAATAACTTAAACATTTTTGTTAAAGAGACGAATTCAAAAATTACTCAAAAAATATTAAATGACTTTGATAATGAAATTAAAAAATTTAAACAAGTTTGCCCAATAGAAATGTTAGATAAATTAGAAAATCCAATAAGTCTTAAGCCTAGCGTTAAAAAGGCTAGTTAAATGAATTCAAAAAATATTATTTGTTTTGGCTTTGGACAGGTAGCAAAAAACTTTATCAAAAAACTAAAAGAACAAGGTGTCACTTTTAAACTAACAACCACATCACGAGAAGAATCTAAAACTAAAGAATTCGAAAATATTAATTATGAAAGTTTTCAATTTACAGAAGAACGTTTTGATAAAAAATTAATATCAAGATTTGAGGAAGCAGATCATATTCTTTTATCTATAGCTCCAATTAGTGGAACCGATATTGTTATTAAAAATCTAAAAGAATATTTTAAGTCAAGTAAATTTAAATGGATAACATATCTTTCAGCTACAAGCGTTTACGGAAACCATAATGGAGAGTGGGTAAATGAAAATAGCGAGACCAAACCAACCTCACCAAATGGCATTGAGAGACTAAAAATTGAAAATGAATGGATGCAGCTAGCGAGTAAATTTGATTTACCACTTCAAATTTTTCGATTGTCAGGAATTTATTCTAATCAATATAATATTTTAAAGAGATTAAAGTCCGGAGAAGCTAAGATAATAAATAAAAAAAATCATTATTTTTCCCGTATTCATATAGAAGATATTGCAAATGCGTTATCTATTTCTTTAAATAAGTTTAAGAAAAAAGAAATTTACAATATTTCAGATAATCAGCCGGCATCAGCAGAAGTAGTCGCTATGTACGGAGTCAAACTGTTGGGAATAGATAAGCCTAAAACTATAGAAATCAACGAGATAGAAAGTAAAATGTTAAAAAATTTTTATAAAGATTCTAAAAAAGTTGATAATAAAAAAATGAAAGAATTTTTTAATCTTAAATTGAAGTACCCGACTTATGTTGAAGGACTAAATTATATCTTCAACAACGCTATTTAATTCTTTAATTATTTTCTTCAGAGGTATTTGGTCTGATAAGCTGTGGTCTCCATTTTTAATCACTATTAACTTCTTTTGTGCAAATGGAAATATAGAAAGGGATTTTTTTGAAAAAGAAACTGGTACAACCTTATCTTTGCTACCATGAATCATAGTTACTTTTATTTTTGATCTTATTTTTTTAGATAAGACTTTATTTTTTCTTCCATCTTTTATTAGTTGATACGTTATTGGATATTCATTAAGTTTATCTCTAAAATTTGACTGACCATGTCTTATTGTGATTATACCCTTTGTTTTAATTTCTTTTTTCATTTTTTTAGTAAATTTTTTCCACATCAGTTTTTCAAGAAATTCAGGTGCAGAGCCAATACCAACAAAACCAAAAATCTGTTTTTTAAAATATTTAAATTGATTTAAAGAAATCCAAGCACCCATACTTGAACCAACGAGTATAAACTTATTCCTTTTGACAATTTTTTTAATTGAATTTTTAGCATCATTAGACCATTTAGTTATATTTCCTTTTGTAAACTCACCCGATGACTTCCCATGTCCAGAATACTCAATTGCTAAAAATCCTAATTTATTTTTCACAGCATATTTTTTAAAGGCTTGAGGTTTTTTTCCATCAATATCAGACATAAAACCAGGAAGAAAAACGATATAAAGATTTTTTTTATAATAATTGTCTATAAATCTAAGTTTTTTTGTCTTTGAAATTTTTAAATATTTAAATTTTTTCATATAAGTATTTTAATTTGTTATTATATATCAATTAACATGAGTACAAAAATAAATGTTCTTCAAGTAATACCTAAGCTAGGTTACGGCGGCGCCGAAACCGGTTGCTATGATATTGCACATTACCTTTCAGAAAATGATTGCGGTTCATTTCTAGCTACTTCAGGAGGAGAGTTATTAAAGTTTATTAAAAAAGATAAAGTAAAATTATTAAGGCTGCCTGTTCATTCCAAAAACCCCATTATAATATTATTCAATTCTATAGTTTTAGCTATTTATGTTATTTTTTTTAAAATTAATATTATTCATGCTAGGAGTCGAGCTCCCGCCTGGTCATGTTATTTTGCATCTCTAATAACTGGAAGAATATTTGTAACTACATTTCACGGTACTTATAATTTTCAGAGCAATTTTAAAAAATTTTACAACAGCATTATGCTTAGAGCTAAGTTAACTATTGCTGGATCAAATTTTATTTTTGGTCATATAAATGATAATTATAGTGAATATTTAAGCAGAGAAAAAAAACTTAGAGTTATTTTTAGAGGAATTAATATCGATTATTATAATTCAAAAAACATATCAGTTCTTAAACAAGAAAAACTCAAAAAAGAATGGGGACTTGCTTCAAATAAATTTACAATACTTTTGCCGGGACGACTAACTTACTGGAAAGGACAAGAAAAGTTTATCGAGTCATTAAATATATTAATTGAAGACTATAACATTAATAATTTTCAAGCGATTATACTTGGATCAGATCAAGGAAGAAAAGTTTATTCAAAAAAATTAATTAATCTCGTTGAAAGATATAGTTTGAATAAAAAAGTAAAATTTATTCAACATTGTAAAGAAATGCCTCTAGCTTATTCCTTAGCTGATGTTGTGGTTTCAGCATCTGTAGAACCAGAAGCATTTGGGCGAGTTTCAGTAGAAGCTCAATCGATGGGAAAACCAATTATTGCCACCAATATTGGAGGTTCACAGGAAACAGTTGTTAATAAAAAAACTGGCTTTTTATATAAGCACGATGATCCAAGAGAACTTGCTAAAAGTTTAAATACTGTTATTCAATTATCACAAGAAGAATTGAAATCTATTGGAAATGAAGGTAGAAAAAATATTACTAAAAAATTTGATGTTGAAATAATGTGCCAATCTAATTTAAAAGAATATAAAAAATTAATTAAAAATTAATGCCTCAAATTCAATTATTAGACGGAAAGAAAATAGATTTTGAAAAATCAATTACTGGTTTTGATTTGACAAAAAAAATAAGTAAATCACTTGAAAAAATTGCTTTAATTATGGAAGTCGATGGTGATTTAAAAGATCTTAGTCATCAAATTACCAAGGACGCCAAGGTAAGAATTATTACCCCTAAAGACAAAGAAGGCTTAGAAGTAATAAGGCATGACGCCGCTCACATTATGGCAATGGCCGTTCAAGAATTATATCCTGGAACACAAGTTACCATAGGACCTGTTATAGAAAATGGTTTCTATTACGATTTTGCCAGAAAAGAGCCTTTCACTAGCGATGATTTGAAAAGAATAGAAAAAAAAATGTCGGAAATCATCGACAGAGATGTGAAAACTAAAAGAGAGGTTTGGAAAAGGAACGATGCTGTAAAACATTTTAAAAAAATTGGAGAAAAGTACAAAGCAGAAATTATAGAGAGCATACCTGAAAATGAAGAATTGTCCGTCTATCATCATGGAGAAACTTGGTATGACTTATGTCGTGGACCACATCTAGCTTCATCTGGTAAAATTGGAAAAGCATTTAAATTAACAAAAGTCTCAGGAGCATATTGGAGAGGAGATTCTAATAATGAAATGCTTCAAAGAATATATGGAACTTGTTGGAGTTCAAAAAAAGAGCTCGAAGATTATTTACATCGATTAGAAGAAGCTGAAAAAAGAGATCATAGGAAACTTGGAAAAGAAATGAACTTGTTTCATTTTAGAGAGGAAAGTCCCGGTGCTGTATTTTGGCATGAAAAAGGGTGGTTATTATTTCAAAGGCTAGTTGAGTACATGCGAGCAAAACAAAGACTAGCCGGATACAAGGAAATTAATACTCCTGAGCTTTTAGATAAAACTTTATGGGAAAAATCTGGCCATTGGGATAAATTTGGAGAGCATATGTTTACGTCTGAGACACCAGATGAAAAGGTATTTGCTGTAAAACCTATGAACTGTCCAGGATGTGTTCAAGTTTTTAATCAAGGACTAAAAAGCTATAGGGACTTACCACTTAAATTGTCTGAGTTTGGAAAAGTACATAGATACGAACCATCCGGAGCTTTACACGGTTTACTGAGAGTAAGAGCTTTTACTCAAGATGATGCACACATATTTTGTACTGACGATCAAATAACACAGGAGTCATTATCAGTTACAAATTTAATTTTAGAAATTTATAAAGACTTAGGTTTTGAAAATGTGATTTTAAAATACTCTGATAGGCCAGAGAAAAGAGTTGGAGATGATAAAGTATGGGATAAATCTGAAGCGGCTCTTCTAGCAGCAATTAAACAATCTAAACTCGAGTATACAATTAATAAAGGAGAAGGAGCTTTTTACGGACCTAAAATTGAATTTGTTTTAAGAGACGCTATTGGAAGAGATTGGCAGTGCGGAACTTTGCAAGTTGATTTAAACTTGCCTAATAGATTGGGAGCATCCTATGTTGCTAAAGATGGTAATAAAAAAGTACCAGTAATGTTACATAGAGCCTTATTT
>Ga0315315_10003984_pt1 | contig 13630 bp, 13 predicted proteins | sample M140m3416metaG_FD_203699 | JGI IMG/M metagenome (GOLD analysis project Ga0315315, IMG submission 203699) | Ammonia-oxidizing marine archaeal communities from Monterey Bay, California, United States - M1 40m 3416 | ecosystem: Environmental > Aquatic > Marine > Intertidal zone | place: USA...
CAAGACCACACCGATGAGCCACGGGGTCTCTGCGATCCATTGCTTCTTCGGCATGCAGCCCTCCCGCTATGCTGAGCTCAAGTGACACCCACACCCTGAAGACAGTGAGGCGCTTGAGCTCGGGTTGAGAGAGGAGGGTCGCCCCATGAGGCATCCTTTGTGAAGTCATCACTGTAACGGGCTCAGGCCAGACTGACTTCGCAGTGTTCCACTGATGTTCCCCGCGGATGTTCCGCGCTTGTTCCACGGCCTGCCGGTCTGGCGCTCATCAAGTGCTCGGAATGGCTCAGAATCGCTTGCATGGTCAAGAGTTTGTCGATATCATCGGGTCACACTCAGGGCGGTCCCCCCGTCCAGATCACGAGTGTTCCCCGCCGTTCCACGTTCTGTGGAGCCCACACCTCCCGCCAAACCCGTGGATTTCATGTCTCGCATCATCGCTGTCTCCAACCAAAAAGGTGGGGTCGGCAAGACCACCACTGCTGTCAATCTCGCGACTGCGCTCGCGCTCGAAGACTACATGGTCCTCCTCGTGGACTTAGATCCGCAGGGGAATGCCTCTTCGGGACTCTCTGTCCCCAAGTCTGAGGTCAACCTGGGTGTGGCCGATGTCATGCTGGGCTTCCGAGATCTGCCAGAGGCTGTTGTGCCGACCTGTGTGGATGGGCTTCATCTGTTGCCTGCAACACGCGAGCTCATCGGACTTGAGATTGAGCTTGTAGAGGCCAGCCGCCGCGAGTATCGGCTCAAGCGCGCGCTTGATGCCTTTTCTGAGCCCTATGACTTTGTGATCATCGATTGCCCACCTGCGCTCAATATGCTGACGATCAATGGTCTGGCTGCTGCCGATGGGGTCTTGATTCCTGTCCAGGCTGAGTACTACGCGATGGAGGGCTTGAGTGAGCTGCTTCGTGCGATGAACCAGATTCAGAAGGGCGGACTCAATCGCAATCTGAGCCGCGAGGGCATTGTCTTGACCATGGTTGACCGCCGCACACGCTTGTGTCGGGACGTGGTTGATCAGCTCCGTGAGGTGTTCGGAGACGAGGTCTATCAGACTGAGATTCCGCGCAATGTTCGCTTGGGCGAGGCGCCCAGCTTTGGAAAGCCTGTGCATGCTTATGACCCCCTGTGTCGGGGTGCGGTGGCCTACACCAACTTGGCGCTTGAGCTCCTCGATCGTATGGGTCGACGAGAGGAGAGCACAGACAACGCTGCCGATGGCGTCAGCAAGAAGAACAACGTTCTGAAGATGGAGGCATCATGAGCCGGTCTCGTCTCGGTCGCGGTCTCGCCGCACTCATTCCGTCCGACATCCTTGAGTCTCCTGGGCGCCCCGCAAAGATTGCGGTCACCGGTGAGCGTGGAGCGCTCCGTATGGTGCCTCTCGACCAGGTTCGCCCCAACCCTGAGCAGCCGCGCATGCGCTTCAATGCAGCGGAGCTGGAGAGTCTGGCATCATCGATCTCTGAGCACGGGGTCATCACTCCCCTGCTGGTGCGCCCTGAAGAGAACGGTGGCTATGTCCTCATTGCTGGTGAGCGACGTCTTCGCGCCAGTGGTCTCGCGGGCCTCGAAGAGGTTCCGGTTTGGGTGCATGATCAGGTCAACAGCCGCAGCCAGCTGCTGCTTGCTCTGGTGGAGAACATTCAGCGAGAGGATCTTGATCCCCTCGAGACGGCCCTGGCTTATCAGCGCCTGATCGAGGACTTCAGTCTGACGCAGGGTGAGGTCGCCAAGCGTGTCGGTAAGGACCGCACGACTGTCGCCAATGCCATCCGGCTCCTCCGACTTCCAGAGATTGTGATGATTGAGCTGCGTGGTGGCGCCATCAGTGCCGGTCATGCCAAGGCGCTCTTGTCGCTTGCTGACGAGACCAGGATGCGTCGCGCGCTGGCTGAGATCATCAAGAACGAGCTCAGTGTTCGTGGTGCTGAGCGCCTGGTCGCCAAGATGCTCAAGGGTTCACGCCCGTCCAGCAAGTCACCAACTCAGTATCGGCATGCCACGGCACTGCTGACGTCCACGCTTGGAACTCGGGTCAACATCGAGACCAATTCTCGTGGAGAGAAGGGTCGGATTGTCATCGACTACCACTCCAAGGAAGATCTGACGCGTCTGGTCGACTGGCTGGCGCGCACGGACGCGAATCAGGTTCAGTAGATGAAGGGAGCCAAGCTCGAGCCGCCGCTCACAGTGATGGGTCCGGGAACCCACTGGGACGGAGATCTGACCTTTGAGGGACGGGTCCGAGTAGATGGACAATTCGATGGGCGCTTGTACACCGAAGATGTACTCGAGGTGGGTACCGAGGGGCGAATTGAGGGAGAGCTGGATGTCGCTCGAGCCATCGTTTCCGGTCGAATAACCGGGAAGCTTCGGGTCAGAGACACGCTGGTTGTGGAGAGCACAGGTGTCATCAACGGGCATCTCGACGCGGCAATTGTAGAGCTCCATCCCGGTGCATGTCTGAATGCGACGGTACGCATCAGCGGTGCCACAGATGAGTACTGAAGCGCCTCGAATACTGATCATTGCTGGCGGCACTGCGAGCGGGAAGAGCACGATAGTCTCGCGATTTGTAGAGGAGACAGGGGCTGCTCATGTGGGGCATGACCGCTATTACTTTGATGCCCCACAGCCTCGGGGCCACGACTTCGATCATCCGGATGCGCTGGACACCGCGAGATTGATTGATGATGTGACATCACTGAAGTCAGGGAGGCCCACAGAAATCCCTGTGTATGATTTTGCATCCCATTCGCGTACAAGAGAACAAGAGCAGATGGATCCCGCGCCAATAATTGTGGTCGAGGGTATCCTCGTTCTCGCAGAGCCGAGACTAGTGGCGCTTGCCGATCTGACCGTCTTTGTAGAGGCGCCAGAGCAGACGCGTCTGGACCGACGGATAGCCCGTGATGTCGCAGAGCGCGGACGCACGGTCGAGAGTGTCATGGCCCAGTACGCGGCCACGGTGAAGCCAAACCATGACCGCTTTGTTCAGCCCAGCAAGACGTCAGCCAGTCTGATTATTGATGGGACACAGAATGTAGAGGAGAGTGTGCGGTTGCTGCGCGCGACGTTTGGCTGCTGAGAGTCTATTCGTCCTCTGGCGGCGCTGTTCGTGCTGCCCGTTTCGCATCTCGTGCAGCCTCTGCCTCGGCTCGTCTTGCTGCACGCTCAGCCTTTGCAGTCTCGCTGTCTGAGCCCGGGCTTACATCGATACTGAAGCGCCACTCGCTCTCAGCACCGTCCTCATCTCGGGCGATGATGACGATTCCGTAGGCACCGCCTTCAGCTGTCTTGCTCGGCTTGTAGCTCACCACGCCTGTCTTCTCGCCGAGGCTCATGCCAGGGGGCCCTCCCTTCAGGTGGTAGGTCACCCTCCCGCCATCTGGATCTTCAGCGCGAACTCGGAAGCCATCGAGCGTAGAGAGGGTGTTCGGGTTGGTGAGAATGCGTGGCGGTGTATTGGCCACAGTGACAGTGTGGGCCTCCAGTACCTGCTCCTCATCGCCCTTTGTGACGGTCACGGTTGCAGTGACCGCATCTCCTTTCTCAAAGTAGCGATGCGGAAGCACCTCTGAGGTCTGGGCAATGAGTGTCTTGTCGTTGACGCGCCAGCTCACGTCGATGTCGACGTAGGCGTCGCCGCGCTCGACATCGACCACAACCTCGATGTCCGCGAATGGTGTCGGCCGCTCCGGTTTGTAGTCGATCTCTCTGATGAGATCCTCGATCGTTCCACCTGTGTCCGTTGCTGCCGAGGCATTCCTGGGCTTCTTTCGGGGCTCAATCGTCTTGGGTGCGATGGGCTTGAGCTCCACCGTGGGTGCTGGAGTGCCCATGTTGCAGCCCAGCGAGAAGGCAAGAATGAATGTCAGCATTGGCGAAGTATAGCGCTTCAGCGTGCGGAGGCCTCGAGTTGTGCGACGACCTTTGCGGGAGGTATGACCTCTGCAAAGCGGATCACCTTGGCTTCGAGTGACTTGCTGAGGCTGGCCTTCTCGCCCTTCAGCTTGGAGCTTACTGCGACAATTACATTGTCAGGGAGCTCTGCGACCCGATCCTTGAGGTGCTTCGCTTTCCAGAAGCCCATGATCTCAAGGTGGCCGACCCTGCCATCTTTTCTGAAGGTGAGGTCGGGTATTGCCATGGTCTGATTTCCGAGGTCGATGGGCTCACCAGGTCCGACTGTCCACCCGGTGTCGAGCTTCTCGAAGCGCTCCATGAACCAGGTCTCAGTCCTTGATGTCCACGTCCCCGTGTCTCTGTAGTGGCTCACGAGCCCACACTCGCTGTCGAGGTCGAGGATTTTCTTGAACTTGCGCTTTCGACCCCAGAGAACCTCCGCATGGACCGTCCACAAGCCTGGCTGTAGGAGCACTGCGGGAAAGAAGTTCGCGAGCTGCATACCGTAGCGTGTAGAGAGCTTGAGCAGGCTCTGCGGACCATCAATGTGAAAGCAAATTGAGTCTCCATTGTGGGTCACGCGGTACATCAGCTGGTAGAATTTCAGATACCGCATGATCTGTCGTACATACTTGGGGTTTGGCTGTGTAAGACTAACCTGTATGTGACTCGCCTTGAGCAATACAGACTGCACGAGTGCCGTGTTGTATCGATGTAGGAGTACTTGTGGTTCCGGAATTGAGGCGGCTGAGAGTACCTGGTGGTCCTTCAGGTCGGCGTACATGCCACCGGCGACGGCCTCTGATGTTGTGCCCAGGTCCCCCGCCACCTTCGAGAGGACATCAGCGGCAGTCGTGCCCGTCTTGAGAGTGATGGGACCCATTTGGGCGGCCTCAGAGAAGACAGCCCACCGGAGCTCTTGTGGCGCAATGGGAGACTGGGTCTCGAAGTCTCCCTTGTCCATCAAGAGCTTGGCCATTCCCTTGGTGATCTTATGGTCGACATCACCCCCGCAGAGATCGCGCACCGCTCCATCGATGCGCCCGCGAGTCCAGCCGTGCTCGAGGGCCTCGCTCATGAGTCCTGTGAGGGTCTCAGCACGACCCATGTGTCGAGTCGAAGACGCGTCAATAAATGATGGTACAACGGACTTTTTTACGATCCGTACGCGCACCATTTCACCGGTAAGCATCGTGTTTTCGCCTCCGACTGCTGGTGTTCATTTCTGAGGTATCGGCGGCGACGACCTCATAGAGAATTGCCTGCTTGTCCTTGGCTGGCCTGAGGATTCGACCGAGTCGCTGGACATGCTCGCGGACGGTCCCGGTTCCACTCAGGACGATGGCCACCTCGGCTGCTGGCATATCGACACCCTCATTGAGGACACGACTGGTGACAATCACGGGCAAGACCCCCTTCTCGAAGGCATCGAGGATGGCTCTGCGCTCCTTGATGTCTGTCTGGTGACTGATACAGGGCACGAGAAACAGTCGACTTACCTTGTATGCCGTCTCGTTGTCGTGAGTGAACACAATTGTCCTACGTCCATGCTCATCGGTCAGCAGTCGAGACAGAACGTCCAGCTTCTGCTCGGTGCCGTGGGCGATTTTACGCGACTCTTGATAGGCCTGGAAGGCAGCACGTCCAGCCTTTGACTGGGCGGCATGTCGCAAGAAGGTCTGCCAGCCTCGCGGCGAGCCCAGGGGGATTCGCTTGGATGCAACAAAGGCCTTGAAGAGCCCGCGAGCGTCTTCGTACCGGGACTGCTCATCTGGGCTGAGGCTGACTTTTATGCGGACGGTCTCATAGTCGGCGAGGAACTCACCAGAGAGCTCGGTGATCCCCTTCTCGTAGACGATGTCGCCCAGCACCTCGATCACGGCATCTTCCCGCTCAGCCTCAGCATCCCAGGTGGCGGTGAGGCCGAGCCGATATGGAGCAATCGAGGTTGCTGCGGCGGTGAGGTAGCCGGGTGCACCGAGGTGATGAACCTCATCGAAGACCAGGAGCCCGAAGCGGTCGCCGTAGCGGCCCATGTGGATTGCTGCAGAGTCATATGTTGAGACTGTGATGTCCTCAACCTCATGGTGTCCCCCGCCCAGCATGCCGACTGGGCAGCCGAATGTGGCCTTGAGTCCCTCGTGCCACTGACCGACGAGGTCGAGTGTGGGCGCGATGATCAGGGCCGCACGCTCTGTCTCGGCAATGGCCAGCTCAGCCACGAAGGTCTTGCCTGATCCTGTCGGCAAGATCACGCTGCCTCGGCGCCCAGCGCGGTGCCATGCATCGACGGCTTCCCGCTGATAGTCGCGCGGCACTCTGTCGGTGAGTGGGCTTATCTGACTGAGTCGTGTGTATTTTTGAGCGTCGTCTGTGTAGGGAATCTGGAATGCTCGCGCTGCGGTCACGGTTGCCGGGTACAGCCAAGCAGGTCCACGAGGATGCCCGATGCGATCGTCCATCTGGAAGCCTGGCGGCAGTAGCTCGAGGTCACCACCCTCGACCACCAGCGTTCCGTCATGAAAGCGAATCAACCACATGCTGCAATGCTAACCGGCCAGTGCCACTAAGTGATGACGGGTAGCCGGCACCCGAGCCGCCAGACCTTTGCCGGTCTTGATTTTCCCAGGTGACGGCGACCGGGGGCCTCGAGCACGAGACCATCAGCCACCATGCGCTGAAACCGTCGGCGGAAGTTTCTGTGGTCGTGAGACTTTCCGTGTACGGCCTCATGGACATCTCGTAGTTCTGCGACCGTGAAGGTCTCAGGGACCAGCTCAAAGGCGAGACCGGCCATGTTGAGCTTGCTCTGCAGTCTCTCGACTCCCATCTGGAGAATTTCAGCGTGGTCGAAGGCGAGACGCATCCAGGGAACATCCTCAGAGGCGCTGAACCATGCTGATGACTCTGACTTGCTGATTATCTGAGCCCGGTCGGGCGGCAGTAGAACACACCACGCCACCGATATGACCCGAGTGCCGGGAACCCGTCCTGCCCTGCCAAATGTGTACAGCTGCTCGATATGTGCCGACTCGATACCCGTGCTCTCGGTCAGTGCGCGGCGAGCGGCGTCCTCGAGGTTCTCGCCCTGTGTGCCCTGGTGAGAGATCCTCACTCCGCCACCCGGTAGAGCCCAAGTGCCCTCAAAGGGCTGCTCGTCTCGGCGGTGAAGTCGGACCTTGAGGTCAGCATCGAGAACACAGAAGGTGACCAACTCTACGGCCACTGTCGCCGCGGCGATGTCTTGTGTATTGAGGCTCATATTGGCCTCACATCGACGCCTTGTCCAGGCTTGTCGTCGTGGGGTTTGTTGTCGAGTATCGGTGTCACAGTATGGGCAGCGTGTCGGTCAGAATGGCGTCAGTCAGGAGGCTCGTGCGGTGACCGAGTGAGGGGCAGTTCGGGTTCATCTTGTGACGGGTCACGCGCTCGGTGCGTCTGGCCGATCGGAGGAGAGTGTCGATGGTCTGTGCGCCAATACCCGTGAAGGCCACAGCTGCTGCACCACTTCGGACAATCTCTGTGAGTCCGGCAGCCGACAGATCATCATCAAAGAGATTGGTCCCCTGGGGTGTGTCTACAAATCGCGCGACGCGCTCGATGAGGCCCACAGCTGTGTATGCCCCGGAGTCCGAGTCGATGTAGCTGTAGAAGGTGTGTCCACAGTGACTGAGGCCGAGGTATGCACCAATTTCATCTTCGTCAGTGTGTGCAGCGTCTGCCCCCCACAGCTCGGGCGTGGGCTTGGCCTCGATGATGGCTCTATAGGCCTCGACGGCCTCGAGTCGGAGACCTAGGCCTCGAGCAAGCTGGAAAACCTCACCCTTTGAGAGCATGGCGATCGGGTTGGTGTCGACCTCTCCGTCGCCGCCTTTCTGGAAGAAGCGGAGCCATCGATCTTCACACTCGTTGCCGGTCCCGTGACGGAGTCCATTGCCGGTCATGCGGAGATAGCCCCGGCCCAGCGGTGCACGAAGGCAGCTCCGGATTGATCCTAAGATGGTGTTGTCTTGAGCGATGCGAGCATCAATCTCCTCACCGTCAAAGCCTGCAGTCTCCAGGTTTGAGCGCATGTCTCGGACCATGGCCTCATAGGTACCAGTGAGGTCATGCACGACCAGGCGCACGCCGAGGGCTTGAGCGAGTACTCTGGCTCTGGACTCAGTCTCGCTGCCGCTGTTGATGGATGAGTACACCATGGTCAGCGCATCAGGCCCCAGGGCCAAGACCAGGAGCCCTGCCATCACTGCCGAGTCTATGCCACCTGAGAGATCAAGCTCAGCGTGGCTGAGGTGAGTCTGCTGGTGGTAGGCGCTAATGGCATCAACTCTGTTGTCGATCAAGGCACCGATATTGAGGACAGGCATGGGTGACTCCAGACTAAATGGTGGCTTGGGCCGCTTCTGCGATCTGTGTCAGACGCGACTGCTTCAATGAGTCGACCAGCGCTTGTGTGGCCGGACTCAAGCTCGGTTTCACGTCGGCGAGCATGGCGGGTGGTGTGTGCATCGTTCGGCCATCGGTCAGCAGGGCGTAGTCTGCTGGCGGTTGCTCCCCGAGCTGTCCAATGATTCCGATGGGGCGATCTCCCCGATCAGCGCGACCTGGTGACATCAGTCTCCAGGTGACGGGCACTCCTGGTGCCGAGCTCTTGGCCGCAGAGTCTGAGAACTTCATCGTCGGGCTCTCACCGCTCTGGCTGAGCTTGTAGACCGCGCCGACATCTCCCCGTGTGGGTAGAGGGACGTGGGGCTCGACCAGATACTGTCCGACCAGGTACCGCTGCTTGTCTGCAGGCCACTTGTTTTGAATTCGCAGCGCCTCGAATGTCTGTGTACGGTCCAAGTTGAATCCGCCGCCGAGTGTGATTGGTGCCTCAAGTCCAGACTCGCGCATGGCGTGAACACCCAGGAGATAGTCTCCCTCCATCGTGCTCTCCGAGTCGAAGCGAATCGAACACAAGCGGTCAGGAGTCTGCCCCATGACCCGAAGGGCTGAGGGGATACCTGAGAATCGCGTGGAGTATGTGTCGAGTAAGAATGTGACTTCTCCGTCGACACGATCGCGCACAGCGAGGAAAGCGCTGAGGTCGCTTCCGTACCGCTGGGTGTGCTCGTGGCCAGTTGTTCCACACGCGTGCATACCCAGTGTGCGCGCAGCCTCGACATTTGAGGTAGCGAGGAAGCCCACGTCTTTCGCGGCACCTACAGCCACGATGTGCTGCTCTGCACAGCTAGCGGCGCGCATCCCTGCCTCGAAGATTCGTTCCGAATCGCCCACCGCCTGGATGAGTGCTGTCGCCCGTGCCTTGATGTGGGCGACGTAGCCCTCGGTGTCCACTGCGATCTCGAAATTCGGTCGATGGCCCGCGGCATCGAGTGCCTCGAGAATGATCTCCCGCTCCCGCTCAGTGGTGGCGATGCTCAGCATGGCGGGGAGGCTCTCTGGCTGAAGCTTGGCTGCTGTTGCCACTTGAATTCTAAACCTCAGCCAGATGATCTGCGCCTCGAGGTAGGAGACAAGCGCGCTCGGACCGGTCACCGTCAAGATGACCTCACGGTCAGAAAACCACGCGCCTTTAGGGACTCCGTGAACCTCTACAGGTGCGCCAAGGGCGCGCCTGTATTCTTGACCCAGCCCGAGTCCCCGAGACTGCAGATAGCGCATGTCTTCATCGGTGAATTTCGGCAGCAGAGACTCAACATAGGCGACCGGGTCTACCGGCATGTAGAATGGACCACCTTGTCGGATGGCGAAGTTAAAAGTCTCCGGTCGCAGAGATGCGCCGGCGGCAGCCATTACAGGCTTGTACCAGTCTGTTCGCATGGTCCTCTCATCCAGTAAGTGTCACTGTGACCCTTAAGTAGGCCTTTTTGTCTTAAAATCAAATAATCAGAGTCAGTTTCTGACTAAAAGCCCATGTTAAACCTCATCTTTTTCGCCATATTTTTCTGTTCATCTGGTCATGCCATTACACCCCGGTCTGACCGTGATGCGATCAGTAAGCGTCGATATGAGCGATGGGTAAGACGACTTCCGGAGCGACAATCACGCGGGGCCTACCACACCGTCGATGGTGTTCATCGTGAGATTCTCCCGCTCGTCCAGGCCAAGCCGGGTGTGGTGCGACCCTTCGTGATCGGACACAGTGTCCAGCGTCGTCCGATCTGGGCGTTTCGGATCTCCCGTGCAGGCAGAACAGCGCACACCAAGGTCCTGGTCTTCGCAGGTATCCATGCACTGGAGTGGATCTCAACGGAGGCAGCCACTGCCTTCATCGCGGATCTGGCGGCTCAGACGCCGCGGGGCGTAGAGGTCGTTGTGGTGCCGCTGCTCAATCCGGATGGTCGAGAAAAGGTCGAGCAGGACCACATGGCGGAGAGAGCACACTATCGTCGGGGGAATGCAAAGAATGTCGATCTGAACCGGGACTTCTCTGTCCACCGGGAGGCGAAGGCCATCTGGCGACACGTGATCCCTGCCTACTATCGGTCCACCGCGGCACCACTCTCGCAGCCAGAGAGTCGGGCCCTCGATAGACTGCTCGAGCGTGAGGAGTTCGATGCGGCGGTGAGTCTTCACTCGTTTGGTGGGTTTGTGTACACACCGTGGGCGGGAGTGTGGGAGCGGCCCGAGGACTGGGCGCGTCTGCATGAGCTGGGACAAGCAATGAGTGCAGCCCAGGGAGCACACGCCTACAAGGTTCGACAGCTCTCGCGCTGGGGATTCTTTTTCAGGGCCCACGGGGCTGAGATCGATCACATCTACGGCAAGTACGGCACCCTCAGCTTCTTGGTCGAGCTCAGTCGCTCAGGGCTCAATCCGTTTCGACCTCGCACCTTCAAGGATCCGTTCTACTGGTACAACCCCCCGCACGCAGAGCGGCATGTCCAGAAGGGTGTTCGTGCACTTCGCGGCTTGGTCTATACACTCGGATTTGAGTCCCGCGCGTCTCCCCGTCCTTGAGATTGTAAGTAAACAGAACCACAGCACCTATTTGAGGCCCTATGGTTCTTGACTCCTCGCGATGCCATCGATACAGCCACGTCCTTCACATTGCCGGGAGTCAACCATCATGATCGAGGTCCAGTCGCTGAGCCGATACTACGGCTCCCGATGTGCTGTAGATCGGGTCAGCTTTTCTATTGCCGCCAATGAGGTTGTTGGCTTTCTGGGGCTCAACGGCGCCGGTAAGACATCGACCCTGAAGGTCCTGGGTGGACTTCTTCTTCCTTCAGGAGGAGAGGTCACAGTGGATGGCGTCGATATGAGCTCCAATCCGACGGATGTGCGCGCACACATCGGCTTCCTTCCTGAGGATCCGCCACTATACACAGAGATGACCGTTCGCGAATTTCTGCACTTTGTTGCCGGGCTTCGGGGCATGTCGACTGCAGAGATCGATGCACGAATCGGAGAGGTGCTGGCCAAGACCAACCTCGAGGACGTCAGTGATCGCGTGATCGCTGAGCTCAGCCATGGCTATCGAAAGCGTGTCGGCATTGCACAGGCCATCATCCATGGTCCGAAATTGGTCATCTTAGATGAGCCCATCAGCGGCCTGGACCCGGTTCAGATTGTCGAGATGCGCGCCGTCATTCGTAGTCTTCGGACCGAGAGTACCGTGCTCGTTAGTTCACATATTTTGTCGGAGATATCTCAGACCTGTGATCGCATTTTAGTGCTCAACCAGGGTCGTCTGGTGGCGCAGGGTACTGAGACAGAGCTCGCTGGACGCTTTCACATCGGTGGCTCCATCGACATGAAGCTGCGCGGCGATCGTGATCAGATTCATTCGCTCTTGTCTGCTGCACCCAAGGTGAAGAAAGTCATTGACTTGAGGACTGAAGACGAAGCTGTTGACGTGCGAGTGAGCATGGAATCCGATGCGCGTGAGGTGCTGGTCAAGCTGCTCGTGGATGCTGACATTGGCGTTCGTGGTGTGACAGACGCGCACGATGAACTCGAGGGTATCTTTCTCGATCTCACGCGCCTGGAGGGTGAGTCATGAGAACCATAGGCTTGCTGGTTCGGCGCGAGTTGCGCTCGTATTTTGACACCGCCTGGGGATGGACAATCCTCGCGATGGTGCTGATTCTCGATGGACTGATGTTCAATGCCTTCGCTCTGGGGACGCGTGAGCGCTACTCGGCGGAGGTCCTCAGCGACTTCTTCTATCTCTCCTCTGGCACCACAATGATTGCCGGAGTGTTGCTCACGATGCGATTGATTGCTGAGGAGCGGCAGACGGGGACGTTTACCCTGCTCCAGACCGCGCCCATTCGACCCGTTGAGATTGTGCTGGGCAAGTTTCTCGGCGCCTTCACATTTTTGTCGATTGTCACCTTACTGACCGCCTACATGCCGGCCCTGATCTTTGTGCACGGAAAGGTCAGCATCGGACAGATTCTGGTGGGCTATACCGGGCTCTTGAGTCTCGGTGCAGCGACCATTGCTGTCGGAACGTTCAGCTCAGCGCTGGCGAAGAATCAGCTGCTGGCTGCAGTGATTGGAGCCGGCCTCTTGGTCTTGCTGCTCCTCGGTTGGCTGGTGGGTCAAGTGACCGAGCCGCCATTGAGCGGTGTCTTCTCCTATTCCGCAATCTTTGATCGGCACTTTCAGCCATTCATGAAGGGTCGACTCAACACGGAGGGGCTGGTCTACTACGCGAGCCTGTGCTTTGGCTTCCTGTTGATGGCGACCCGTGTGCTTCAGCTCAGGAGGCTCCGATGAGCGCACCCGTCTTGATGCACCTGTTGGGTGTCGGCTTAGTCTTGCTTCTGGTCCGCCTCGGTGGAGGGCCTGGAGATCTACTGACCCAGTCGAGCCTTTTCGGTTGGCTGCTGGTGTTTGGTGCGCTGTTCTTGAGCTTCCGGAACAAGCCCGAAGATGATGGAGCCGTCTCGGCCCGGCTGTGGCGCCTGCGATGTCAGGTGCTCGGTATGCTTGGGTTGGCCCTCGTCACGGCCATCGCGCTCGAACAGCTCGGTGGCTTTGATCTCGCCAGTGAGGGTCAGATGCGGCTTGAGGTCATGCTGCAGTCTGTAGCGGCGCTCCTCCTGCTGGTCTCCACGATTCCTCTGATAACTGTCGAGCAGGTGCGGTCTGCGTCTCCTGTCATGCTGCCCTCCCCTCGTGTGACGACAGCGGGCTATGCCGGTGCGAGCCTGGCGCTGGCCTTGGCGCTGATTTTCCCGCTGAATTTCCTGGCTTCAGAGCACAATGTCCGCTGGGATCACAGCTACTTCAAGACCGCAACTCCCGGTGATGTGACCCTGGGCACGATCGAGAACCTTGATGAGCCCGTCCAGGCTTGGCTCTTCTTTCCGCACACCCTGGATGTGACCGAAGAGGTCAGGACATACTTCGATCAGATCGATAGTCCTAATTTAGAGGTTGCTTACGTCGATCAGGCGCTCGAGACTGAGCTGGCCAAGGAGCTGCGGGTTCAGAAGAATGGCGTCATCGCTCTTGTTCGCGGGTCGGGAGATGCCCAGCAGGTTCAGAGAATACGGCTCGGGGAAGATCTCTCTAAGGCTGAGCGCAAGCTCAAGAAGCTAGACAAAGACATCTCGAAGGCGCTGCTCAAGCTCGCCGCTGATCCTCGCCAGGCCTATGTCACTGTGGGTCATGGTGAGATGTACTGGGCAAAGAGCAAGGGTGTGCTTCCTGCCCGAACAATCGAGGGCATGAAGGCCGAATTGAAGCGCATGAACTT
>Ga0315315_10003985_pt1 | contig 13629 bp, 7 predicted proteins | sample M140m3416metaG_FD_203699 | JGI IMG/M metagenome (GOLD analysis project Ga0315315, IMG submission 203699) | Ammonia-oxidizing marine archaeal communities from Monterey Bay, California, United States - M1 40m 3416 | ecosystem: Environmental > Aquatic > Marine > Intertidal zone | place: USA...
TCCGGTCTTTAGTGGCAGTATTTAGCGCGCTCCTAAAAACATTGTGTGCATCACTGAGGCCGATACGGTCTTGTGGTCTTTTGGGGCCGGCTAAGCTAGGCGCTACCGAGCTTATATCTAAACAAAGAGTATCTGAGTATTGTGCATTAGATGTTTCCGAGTCGCGCCACATTCCTGTTGCTTTTGCATATGTTTCTACTAAGGCAACTTGACTCTGACTCCTACCCGAAAGTTCTAGATAGTCTATTGTTTCTTTATCTATCGGAAAGATACCACAAGTCGCGCCATATTCAGGAGCCATGTTTGCCAGTGTCGCTCGATCAGCAAGGGGAAGGTTATCAAGTCCTTCACCATAAAATTCTACGAATTTTCCCACCACGTTTTTAACACGGAGCATCTCGACCACTTTTAGTACTAGGTCGGTGGCAGTAGTTCCCTCCGACATTTTACCTTGCAACTCAAAACCGACAACTTGGGGAATTAGCATTGTAATAGGTTGACCTAGCATCGCAGCTTCCGCTTCAATGCCTCCTACGCCCCAACCAAGTACCCCCAAGCCGTTAATCATAGTTGTATGCGAGTCGGTACCTACTAGGGTGTCGGGATATGCCTGTAGCTGCCCATGCTTTTCTCCCGAGAATACTGTTCGGGCTAGGAACTCAAGATTTACCTGATGCACGATTCCCGTATCTGGCGGCACAATCGAGAAATTTGAAAATGCGGATTGCCCCCAGCGCAGAAAACCATATCGCTCCTTATTTCGACCGAATTCGATTTCAGCATTTTTTGCTGCTGCGTCTGGCGTTCCAAATACGTCAACTTGGACTGAGTGGTCTATGACAAGCTCGGCAGGCAAAAGTGGATTGATATGATCGGGATTACCGCCCAGATCAATGACAGCATCTCTCATCGCTGCCAGATCGACACAAATCGGCACACCCGTAAAGTCTTGCATAAGTACTCTAGCAGGAGTGAATGAGATCTCTTTACTAGGCTCCGCTGTAGCATCCCACTCTGCGACGGCTCTTATATCAGCAGAAGTGACGTTTATCCCGTCCTCAAATCGAAGCAAATTTTCTAGCAGTATTTTGTGTGTAAACGGCAGCCTATTAATCGGGTATTCAGACGATAATTTATTGCAGTTATATATCTCATATACCTTATCGCCCACCAAGAGTTTTTGTTTAGTGTTAAAAGAATTTTTCAATATTGTCACCGCATTATGAATTGTAAGTCTTGAAAGTACTTTGCACTGATTGCCTCCAAAGTTGGACTACATATCTGTCCATTATTTACAGCACTCAGTCAAGTACGTGAAATTACGCCTCCCCCGAGACAAAGGTCTCCACTGTAGAAAACGATAGATTGCCCCGGTGTAATAGATCGTTGTTCGTCACGAAACGTGACTTTCAGTTCGCTGTTCGTACACTCAGAAACTGTACAAACCTGATCTGCCTGGCGGTATCGGATTTTAGCACTGCAATTGAGCGGGAACTTGGGAGCCTCTCCTGATACCCAAGATACCCCAGCTGTGTACAATTTCCTCTCTAAAAGAGCCGGATTATCTGCACCTTGTGCTACAAATATTATGTTCTTAGCGACATCTTTCCTGACGACAAACCATGGATCCTCTCCCGCGTTTTTGACGCCACCGATACCAAGTCCTTTTCTCTGGCCTAATGTATAATATGCGGCTCCGTGGTGTTCGCCTATTTCTTGTCCATTGAGATCTAGGATTGGACCTTTCTTTAGTGGTAAAAACCTATTTAGAAATTTCCGAAAGTGGGTTTCTCCTATGAAACAGATACCAGTGCTATCTTTTTTATCATGTGTACTTATACCGGCTTTTTTTGCTAAGTGTCTCACTTCAGCTTTTGTAAGCCCACCCACTGGAAACACAGCAGAGCTTAATTGACTTTGAGTTAGAGAGTGAAGGAAATAGCTTTGATCTTTTGAATGATCCAGTCCCTTTAATAACATTAATTTTCTGCCATCAAACCTAGAATTAACATAGTGACCTGTCGCTACAAAATCAGCACTCAGTAGTCTCGCCTGATCCACAAAAGCTTTGAATTTAATCTCTCGGTTACATAGCACGTCGGGATTCGGCGTTCGTCCCCTAGCGTATTCGTCCAGAAAGAGGGTAAAAACGTTTTCCCAGTATTCCTGCGATAAGTCGATAGTATTGAGCGGAATATCAAGTGTTTCGCAAACATTTAAGGCGTCTTCAACGTCCTCTTCCCAACGGCAACCACCATCGCCGTCAACTTCATTCCAATTCTTCATAAACAGGCCTGAACATGAAAAACCAGCTTCTTTCACCAGCATCGCTGTTACTGAAGAGTCTACACCGCCCGACATGGCTATTGTGATATGAGTCTCAGACGGGTTTAGCGCTAGATTTTCAGGGATCCAATTATTCATGAGAGCCTATAATCGTTTTATTTCTGGGTTTTCCCAAGAACCTTTGATCGAATATTCTTGCTTGAGAAAATTGTCTACTCGTTCTGGAATACTTTTGAAAACTTTCTGTCCAATATAATATACGGCGCCCGCGCCTATTCCTACTGGCCCAAATAGGGCACTGGCAACTGGAATACTATTTGACAATGCTGGGCTTACGATTGCTTTTTGATCATAATCTTGTGCTACCAAACCAGTCCTTCCACTAATCTCTATCGTAGCGGAAGGCCCAGTCATGACTAAGCTATCTGTGTGAGCATCTCCTCCATCGATAGAAAAAGAGCCTTCGATATTATCGAACGAGAAGCCTTTCTTGAACAAATCCTTGAAGTCTAAAGATAGTCTTCTAGGAAGAGACTGAACACTTAGTAAACCAAATATTCGACCCGCACCTGGTTCTATATCTTTGAAACGCCCATCAGCAATTTTCAGATCTAGGTTACCGCTTAAATGTTTTAGATCAAAATGTTGGGGTGTGTTAGGCCAGTGGAGCGAGGCATTTATCTTCGTAACACCTCCTTTGATATTATTCCCACTAAAGCCAAACTGTTCCATCACGTCCGACGCCTTGTTACCTGTTAAATCAAACTTTAACGAACTTTTGTCCCCTTCGATTCCTTGCTCCCAACTACCTTCGGCTGAAATTTTTGCGTCGACACTTTGGAAGTTTAATTTTGTGAAATCTAATTTTCCAGGAGATTTCTGGACTACTATGTCAGCGCTACCTAACTGTATTCCATCGTACATAAGTGATTTAATCTTTGCCGTGATAGACGGTACTACTTTTATAGAAGGTGCTTTTTTTGCCTTTCCACCTGCTTCCTGCGGTATCAGTCGTAACCTTTCCAACGAAACTTCGATCTCCTTTCCTGCCAGGCCTTTAGGTATTGATATCATTCCTTCTATATCGTGCCCGTTAAAGGTAAAAAGATTACTTGTCTCTCTAGGATCGATGTCAATAGTAGTGGTGTTGAATTGATGGTCCAGAAAAGTCATTTTTTTAGCCGCTATTTTGAAGTTAAATCCATTAGCAAAGGAGTTATTTTCGTTTTTAGCTTCTCGATTTTTGATGACTGGAATCCACATATCTGCAGGAAGATATTCTGTTGAAGCGTTTACGATTATATTGCGACCGGTCTGAGGTAGAGCATATGGTAACGTATCTAGCGCTGGCTGCTGTGTTGTTTTGAGGATCACAGCTTCAGATCTAAAAAGCTGATCATAAGTCAATAAAGTTTTTTCTACTTTTCCATTCCTAAAGGCCAGATCAGCGACAAGAAGTTTGCTTTCTGTCTTATGTTTCTTAAATGGCTCAGGGAGGGTAATAGTTACACCTTCTAGATCTGAACTGAAAATCATTTGTGTTTTTTTATCTTCAGAATTAGCCACGTATTTTGGCAGTCGGAGAATATTTTTCCATGAAGTGATCCCACTGAAATTTTCGGGGATTTCATAGCTTTGGAGCCAAGTGGCAAATGATGGCGAATGATGCTCCAGTTTGTCGAAAATATACTTGATCGGCGTCGTACCAGTCACTACAAACTCAGTGTTGAAGGATGGTGCATTAATCCCGCCCCGCACCTTCAGTTTTACATTGGCCTCATCTAGTATTGCGGTAAGATCTGTTCCATTCCATCGACCATTGTCGTAAGTCAGGGTACCCGTCATGGCTCTGAAGGTTAGGTCAATCTTTTTGTTTTTGACGTCATTCTGCTTCAGAAGCGCTTTACCTACGATAGATTTTTGCCCTCCGCGAAATAAAGGTAGATTCATGTCCACTGACAAGTCAACGGTATTGTGCAGAACAAAATCCAAAATTTGACCAGCACTTGTATGCTTTAATGGGCTCTGCCTGACCAGCTCTTTCGGAATACCATCACTAATCGAACCCTTGGCTTTTACGTGCACGTACTTTTCCTTGGCGAATAGGTCAGAAGAGGTAACAATTCCACTATCAATGTCCACACCTTTTATCTTTGCTCTTGTTGCATCGAAATGACCGCCTATACCCTTTAGTTTCATAACGCCGGTAACGTCCTCGGCAGCTGGCCAAAATTTAGAAAATTTCACTTTTGCACCGGCTACTCGGAGGTTACCCATGAACAAGCCTTCCATATTACGGAAGGGAAACTTTCTTATCGGACCTCGAATTATCACGGAACCGAATTCGATTAGACCTCCTGCAAAAACGTTTCTGAGCCAGTAATCGCCCCTTTTAGGTAGGCTGTTTGCCATTACGAGGTGGTGCAAGTTCGAAGCTGGGGCGTTATCGATGTCAAGCAGACCATCCACATACCAAGTTGAATTTTTATCCTTGCTTATATGCCCGTTTATCGCGAAATCTATGCTGTTAATGGTGCCGGACAACCGCTTAAATATGGTCGATTGCGTCAGGCTTCCCTGTGAGCGCCAAGAAATTTTGCCATTAATTTTCTTCAAGGATAGCGGCCTATACAGTTTTTCATGCTTTATAATTTCTAACGTACTATCAGCGAATGTAAGGTCAGCGCCACCAGGAAAGATTTCGGCCTCTCCGGAAAGTGCGCTAAAAGACGGGACGTGTTGGTCGCCTAGGGAAGAAAGACCGTTGAAAGCAGCGCGCACAAAATAATCATCTGTTTTGTTATGACTAAGTCTGTAAGCCGAGGTTAATGATTTTAGTTTCCCTTGGAGCGATGCTTCGAATGACGAGTCCTTATTATTTGTACCATTAGGTAAAAGATATTCCCTTAGCCTGAGCGCGGTTCTTAAATCTATATTACGGGCTTTGCTAATTATGATCGGGTCTTCCTCTGTGTCGGCTATCAGCACATTAGAGACTTCTCCGAGAGATATCGTTTTGTCGTTTTCTGAGGTGGTTACTAAAAAATTAATATTCCATCCAGAGTCTGCCTTAGCTGCGTCTCCCGACAGGTCAGGGATTATTTTAGGATTAGAGTTTTTAGTCTGAGAGAAACGAAAATCTAGTGTATCCAAACTATAATTTTTCCAACTTGAGGAGCCTGTAACGTCTAATTGAGGTAAGGTTTGGGCTACATGTGTTTCTTTGGTAAAGCGGGCAATCAAGTTATCAAGCTTGATTGACTTTAGATTAAAGTCTATTTCGAAACCATCACGCGAGTTGACTATATTTTTTGTCGTCCTTAAAGCAAAAGAAGCGCGAGTAGCAAAGTCTTCCCCGAACTCCATCTCACCTTGGATGTTTTGACCACCGACAAAGTTATTACTTACCGCAGATATTCCGCGCATATCTATTGTCTGTTGCTGTTGTTCAAGAGTTAAAAGAATATTTGACTCAGAAAGTACAACCTTATCCTGCTGAAGTAGCCATTTAAAAATAGGGAACTTAGGGGGAGGCATTCCAACGATACGGAATTTCCCTTCCACAGATCGTCGTATTTCGATATTTAGACCGTTAAAGTGAATACTACGCAGCACTAACATTCTACTCGTAATTGATTCTAACAGAGATACAGTCGCGGTTAGTTTTGGAAAGTAGATCAGTACGTTCTCTTCGTCGTCATCCAGCAGCTTTAAACCAAAAACAGTTACTTGAGGAGACCATCCATTCCAGTGATAATTTATGTTTTCAGCAGTTACTGGTCGTCCAGAGAAGTTGGCAATTTCATCGGTAATCAGAGTGTTTTTTTCGATGTAATAAGGCACTGCGAGACGGAGAGTCGCACAAAACGGCAACCATAATAAGAGTGACCACTTCAACAAGCGAGGAGTATGGTCGGCTATTTTCTCTAAGAATCTCAGCATAGTTTTGGTTCGCGCTTAGAGCAGTTTGTATTACAGGTTGTTTCCCCGGTGGCTTTTAATTCTAACTTATTAACGTGAGTGTTTTATGTTTTTTATCCACTAGTTGGTGGGCGTTAACCACTATTTCTGTCTAAGATCAGGCTTGGGTGCCTCCCACAGTTAACCGATTTATTTTTAGGGTAGGTTGGCCTACGCCGACTGGCACAGATTGCCCACTCTTACCGCACGTTCCTACGCCACTATCCAATTTAAGGTCATTTCCCACCATAGAGACGTTTTTAAGTACAGTTGCACCATCTCCAATAAGTGTTGCACCACGCACTGGAGCAGTGATTTTTCCGTTTTCGATTAAGTATGCTTCACTCGCGCTAAAAACAAATTTTCCATTTGTTATATCTACTTGTCCCCCACCGAAACTTACAGCATAGAGACCTTTTTTTACGCTTTTGATTATTTCTTCGGGTGATCGACTTCCAGGAAGCATATAGGTATTCGTCATGCGTGGCATTGGTCTATGTGCATAAGATTGTCGTCGACCATTTCCGGTCACCTTTTGGTTCATCAGTATTGCATTTTGCCTATCTTGCATAAAACTGCTTAAGCGACCTTTATCAATTAGTGTAGTGCATTCGCTCCGAATGCCTTCATCATCCATATTTAAAGAACCCCTCCGATGCATTAAGGTCCCGTCGTCCACAACAGTGCACTCTTCATTTGCGATTTTTTCTCCGACTAGATTGCTGAAAACAGACGTTCCTTTTCGGTTAAAATCTGCTTCGAGTCCATGCCCGATGGCTTCATGTAGTAATATGCCAGGCCATCCCGCTCCTAGCACTACGGTCATTTCACCTGCTGGCGTATTACGCGACTTTAACGCTACAGTTGCTTGACGAAGTGCTTCATCTGCAATGTTTTCAGCAAAGTTGTCCTGCGAGAAAAAATCGTACGTTGAACGCGCCCCGCCTCCATAGCTTGCTGTCTCTTTCCGCCCATCGCTCTCAACTACGACAGTGACGTTAAGTCGTACTAGGGGTCTGCTGTCTTTAAAGATTCCATCAATTGAATGAGCCACAAGAATATTGCTGTGCTGACCAGACAAATTGATCTTCACATCTTTTACGCGTGGATCTGCCCTCCTAACCCTAGTGTTAAGATTTTTAATTAAACGCAGTTTCTCATTATCTTGCAGAGAGGTTATGGGGCTATCATCATTATAAAAATTGGTGGCGGCGAGGTTTTTTGTGAGGCTAACTTGCCTAGTTGCGCCCGTGGATACTATTTCTCGCGCATGGCGTGCACATTGCTCAATCGTTCCTCGGGTCATGTCATTAGAAAACGCAAAACCAGTTTGGGTTCCGCTGATTGCTCTTACTCCTATTCCTCGTTGTATCTGATGCGCTCCTTCTTTGACGCGGTTGTCTTCGAGAAACCAAGATTCACTTTCTGTTGATTCAAGATATAGGTCGCTGAAGTCTATATTTTTATGAGACATCAGCTCCAGAATTTTTTCTAGTTGGGAGATTTCGAGCCCAGAGGGGTCAAGGACGTCAGACAGAGCATCATTATTTTTTTTCATAAGTATTATCATACTATGCAATATATATTTGAGCTAAAGATATTAACTACTGCATAAGGGGCTTTTTTCTAGATATACAGGTCTGAGGATGCTTTTACTGATATAATCTATCAATTAACACGAATTTATTTAGCAGAATTATAGTGAGCACTGGATTTTCACGAATTGACCGACTTCCCCCGTATGTATTCAACCAAGTCAACGAGCTTAAAATGGATGCTCGTCGAAATGGAGAAGATATCGTAGATTTTGGTATGGGCAATCCGGATCAGCCCACACCCCCACATATAGTGGAAAAATTATGTGAAGCTTCAAAAAGAGACGACACCCATAGGTATTCGGTATCCAAAGGAATACCGAGGCTAAGGCGTGCAATCTGCTCTTGGTATCGTGCGCGTTACGGAGTAGAGATAGATTATGAAAAAGAGGCTATCGTAACTATTGGCTCGAAGGAAGGGCTAGCCCATTTAGCGATGGCAACTGTCGAAAAGAATGATGTGGTTTTAGTTCCTAATCCGGCGTACCCGATTCATCCGTACGGTTTCGTTATTGCCGGAGCCGAAATTAAACATGTTCCGATTGGGGGTGGAATAGATTTTTTTGCAGAATTGAATCGGGCTATTAAAGATTCTCGCCGAAAACCCAAAATGTTGTTATTGAATTTTCCCAGTAATCCGACAGCTCACTGCGTTGATCTTGAGTTTTTTCGAGAAGTGGTATCCATTGCCCGAGACGCTGGGATATATGTGGTGCATGACCTAGCTTATGCTGATATTACTTTTGATGGTTATAAAGCGCCTTCCATTATGCAAATTGAGGGCGCCAAAGATCATTGTGTAGAATTTTTTTCATTGTCCAAAAGCTACAATATGCCTGGCTGGAGAGTAGGCTTTATGGTGGGTAACGAGAAATTAGTGTCTGCCCTAGGAAGGCTGAAGTCATATTTAGATTATGGCATGTTCACCCCTATTCAGGTTGCGGCTATCGCAGCTTTAGAAGGTCCTCAAGAATGCGTTACAGAGATTAGGGATATGTATCAAATGCGGCGAGATGTATTGTGTGAGGGTATGAATGCCGCCGGTTGGCAGGTTGAGAAACCTAAAGCAACCATGTTCGTTTGGGCAAAAATACCAGCATCGCTTGTAGCGCTAGGTTCGTTAGAATTTTCCAAAATGTTATTGGCTAATGGGAAAGTTGCCGTTTCTCCAGGTATCGGGTTCGGACAATTTGGGGATGATTACGTTCGCTTCGCGCTCATCGAAAACGTACATAGGACCCGTCAGGCTATTCGTGGAATTAAAGAAATGATGCGTGGAGTAGGGTAGATGAGTTCTTCTAAGATAATAAAACTTGGTTTCGTCGGGTTCGGGACAGTTGGCCAGAGCACGTTTATCGCCCTACAACGAAACCTATGTGAAATAAAAAAACAGATAGGATGTGAGTTAGAAGTTGTTTCCATCGCTGTCAAGGATTTAAAGAAAAAACGTGATGTGGATCTTAATGGTGTGGCATTAACTGATGATCCGTTTGAGGTTGTTTTAGATCCCAATGTTGATATCGTCGTTGAATTAATTGGTGGTACTGAGATTGCTCGCGAATTGGTCTCCGCCGCGATCGCGAATGGTAAACACGTTGTAACAGCAAATAAGGCTTTAATCGCAATTTTTGGCGATGAAATTTTGTTGTCAGCGCGAAATGAAAAAACTTTGATTCGTTTCGAAGCCGCAGTTGCGGGAAGTATCCCTATCGTCAAAGTATTAAGTGAATCTGTTCGCGGAAATAGGATTAAAGCGGTGGTTGGAATTATCAATGGCACATGTAACTTTGTGTTGTCTGAAATGGCTACCAAGCACGTCAGTTTTGCGTCGATTTTAGGAGAGGCGCAACGGTTAGGTTATGCAGAGGCTGACCCGTCATTCGATGTTATGGGTACTGATGCTGGGCATAAACTAGCGATCTTGTCGGCGATAGCGTTCGGTACCGAGTTTCAGTTTGATAAGATTCATATCGAGGGTATACAGGACGTTTTATTGGAAGATATTGCCTACGCAAAAGAGTTAGGGTACCAAGTCAAACATCTTGCTATAGCAGTAAAAACGCCGAGCGGACTGGAGCTAAGAGTGCATCCTGCGTTAATACCACTAGACCATATCCTCGCTAGTGTTGATGGGGTAGTGAACGGAATTTTAGTTGATGGTGATTTGTCCGGGCCATTGATGCTGTCTGGAGCCGGCGCTGGAGGCGATGCCACAGCTTCTGCCGTAATATCCGACATCATCGATGTCGCCAGCGCGATCTGTACAGGTGGAATCAAAGCTAGGGCGCTTCGGCCAGAAAAATTGTTTGATTATCCCATTACTTCTTTCACTGAGTCAGTGAGTGGCTACTATGTCCGCGTAGAGGCCAAAGATAGGCCTGGTGTTTTAGCGGAGATTAGTCGAGTACTTGCATCGTTTAACGTTAGTATCGAAGCTATTCAGCAGAAAGAGGCGAGAGAGGCAGCGAGCGCCAAGGTACCGATAGTCATCCTCACAGGTAGGATGACAGAGAGCGCAATTCGAGAGGTTTGCGAAATTCTTGCTAGTTCAGATAGCATCATTGGGGGTGTTATTTGCTATAAAGTGGAGGACTTCCAATGGGCGACTTAGAAGGTTTCCGTTACAGTGGACTGATCGAGCGTTACCGTGATCGATTACCAGTCGATAAAGATTCTAAAATCATTAGTTTGAGTGAGGGGGATACGCCTCTAATTAGGTTAGATAATCTAATGGGGGAGATCGGGCACGACATCCAGTTATATGCCAAGTTCGAAGGTGCGAACCCGACTGGGTCGTTTAAGGATCGGGGTATGACCATGGCGGTGACGCAAGCGGCGAATGAAGGGGCACAAGCAATAATATGCGCTTCTACCGGGAATACGTCAGCATCTGCAGCCGCTTACGCAGCTAGGGCCGGTATCAAGGCGTTTGTCATAATTCCAGAAGGGAAAATAGCTTTAGGCAAACTTGCTCAGGCGATGATACAAGGTGCTATAGTTTTGCAGATTGAAGGCAATTTTGATGATGGAATGCAGATCGTAAAGGATATTGCTGATGTGGCGCCGGTCAAAATTGTAAATTCAGTTAACCCGTATCGATTGCAAGGACAAAAAACAGCGTCTTTTGAAATTATCGATGCCCTAGGACGAGCTCCGGATTACCATGCGTTGCCTGTTGGTAATGCGGGTAATATTAGTGCGTATTGGGCTGGGTTTTGTGAGTATGCAGCAAAGCAACCAGTGCAAGAATATCGAAGAGCAGGAGAAAGTGAACCATTCGCATATAAATTTGCGCCAGTAGTAGACAGTGTGCCTGTGATCTGCGGTTATCAGGCTGAATTGGCAAATCCTTTTGTACAAAGAGAAATGATAGTAGAGCCAGAAACTATCGCGACTGCTATCCGTATAGGAAGGCCTCAATCCTGGGAATTTGCTTGGGCCGCTCACGACGAGTCTGGGGGATGGTTCGATTCCCTCAGTGACCATGAAATACTTCAGGCGCAAGCATTGCTTGCTGAACGGGAAGGACTATTTTGCGAGCCAGCGTCTGCTATAAGCGTGGGCGGGATATTACGAGATATCAGGCGTGGAAAGATAGCGGATGGTAGTGTCATTACTGCAACTTTAACTGGGCACGGTTTAAAAGATCCTGACACTGCAATTCAACAGTGTAAGACCAGCCCTTTATCTGTCTCAGCCAATGTTGATTCAGTTAAGCGTGCTATTTTAGATAACTTATGAACTGAAATATGAGAAAGTCCGATCGTTGTCTCGAGATCCTAGTACCCGAGCTTTCTGCGTGTATCCATGAAGTCAATGATAGGGGTGGGAAGCCAGAGTCAACTTTTCTCCAAGTATTATCTCGCGCTGATTACGCTAGATCATCTAGTGTTGATTTTGAGGAGTATATGCTTAAGGCATGTGGTATTAAAGGCCACTCAGATGGTTATGTGTCCCAAGCCGCTATCCTTGCGTATGGTGACAATGCTTCAATGAGTTCAGTGCCTATCCTCTGTAGTGATCCCGTTTTCCTTAAGGGTGATCCTAGTCGACTGATGCTTTTCGATGCGGACACTATCGGTATTAATAAGCATGAAGCGGATTCGTTAATCTCTTTGTTGAATGATTTGTTCCGGCATGACGGCCTAAGTATATGGTGCAAAGATCCTCGCCAGTGGTTCATTGAAGGTTTGAGCCACACAACCTATGGGGGTACTTCTCCGAACAAACTTACCGGTACTCCCCTAGAACCTGATGTAGCCTCGAGAAAGGCGCTCGGAGATTTGGGTCGCATTATGACCGAGGCTCAAATGGTTCTGCATGATTGTGAAGTAAATAAGCGTAGGTTATCTGGCGGTAAGCCGCCCGTGAATAGTATCTGGCTCTGGGGGGGCGGCGAACAACCACTGGTAACTAAACCCAAAATAACTGCGGTGTTCGCTAATGACCACTTTAGTACTTCCTGTGCAAATTTTTCAAACCTAGCGGTGAGTGGTGTGGAGGACATTGACCTTTCTATGATACATAGTTACGCCCGCGGTTTAGTGGCTATTCCCCCGAAATATAATCTCAGGGAGACGAATCAAATCCTTCACCGTGTTATTAAATATGCGGTAAGTAGTCTAAAGTCAGGGGAGCTTGATGAGTTACTTATCGTCTCTGATAGGGATACGTTTTTGATAGATCGCCAAATGCTGCGGCGATTCTGGAAACGCAGGAAATCTTTAATGCGACGTATCATGGATCGGGGGGACGATTAATTGACATCCGGCAGAGTTATTAAAAGTAGGTCAGTTCCGTCTGAGCACAACTTACCTGATTCCTTAGGGCCTATTTTACAAAGGATATTGTCTGCACGAGGAGTTTTAACTTCCGATGATCTAGATATAACTCTGTCGCGACTCGAGTCGTTTGATTCACTCCGACATATACAGGTTGGCGCAATGTTGATTCGCGACTGCGTTATTTCCGACGGTAAGATAATGATTGTCGGCGACTATGATGCGGACGGCGCCACCAGTATAGCCGTTGCGATAAGGGCTCTCCGAGCAATGGGTGCCAAAGACGTCGATTACTTAGTTCCGAATCGATTTAATTTTGGTTACGGGCTAACGCCTGAAATCGTCGAGGTAGCTCATAACTTTAAGCCAGATTTAATCGTTACTGTTGATAATGGTATTTCAAGTATTGAGGGAGTGAGACTGGCTAGATCGAAAGGGATAAAAGTCCTTGTAACGGACCATCATTTGCCTGGTAAGTCGCTCCCGAACGCAAACGCTATTATAAATCCAAATCAAGTCGACGACGCGTTTCCCAGTAAAAACTTGGCGGGAGTCGGTGTTATTTTTTATGTCATGGCTGCATTACGTCAATTATTGAGGAGGGAAGGATGGTTTCAAAGTAAGCCGATCGATGAACCACGTCTTGCTAATCTTCTAGATCTAGTTGCTCTTGGTACGGTGGCCGATGTCGTGCCTTTGGACCTAAACAATAGACGTTTAGTCCATTATGGGCTTTCTCAAATCAAGCGAGAAAAATGCCAGATTGGCTTGCTCGCATTGTTGAAAGCGGCGGGCAAAACAGCGCAACACGTAACATCTAGTGACTTAGGTTTTGTGCTCGGTCCACGATTAAATGCAGCGGGTAGATTGTCTGATATGTCATTAGGTATCGAATGTCTCCTAAGTGATGATCCACAAAAATGTATGGAAATGGCTTTAGAGTTGACCAGACTTAATGCAGAACGGAAGGACATAGAGTCAGAAATGAAAGAGCGTGCATTTAGCCT
>Ga0315315_10003987_pt1 | contig 13626 bp, 7 predicted proteins | sample M140m3416metaG_FD_203699 | JGI IMG/M metagenome (GOLD analysis project Ga0315315, IMG submission 203699) | Ammonia-oxidizing marine archaeal communities from Monterey Bay, California, United States - M1 40m 3416 | ecosystem: Environmental > Aquatic > Marine > Intertidal zone | place: USA...
AAGTTGATCGGATCAGCCACCATAGCGTTGAAGAGAAGGTCAAGACGAGGCCCTAGGATGCGGCGAAGATTATACGGATCAAGGACTGAATACGTCGCAGCAAAGATCCCTACAACGCTCTGATAAGGCTTGCACGCTTTCCCTGCTACTGCGTAAGAATGGCTCTGTCTTGAATGAACCTGGCTCTTCACGTTTGACAACAGAGGCAGGACAAGGTGGGCTGGATTATCACTCACGCGCTCAATATTGCTCAGATGGCCCACATTGTATCCCTGCTCACCCAGAACCTCACTCCTTGATGGCCAACGCCCGAAGTCAATTAAAGGACTTTCATCATCGGAGGGGCATGTTTTATCAGAATTTACAGGAGTGTTAGACAAGTCCACCCGAAATACTTCAATGCAGGCCAAAGCTGCAATAATGTAGCGATCAATGAGCTCGCGCTCAGCATTAGTCAGCTTTTGAATCGCGAGAGGCGAATCCTCCCTCCCCATGGTTGATGCGATCAGATCTGACGCCGCCTGCTGCGATGATTTACTGTCCTTGCCCTTATCCTTCGACTTTTTCTTTTTCTTGGACTTGCTACCGCCGTCTTCCTTCCCCCTCCTGTCGGAGCCTTTTGACGCGCTTGCCGCTGCCGCAGCGGCGGCTTTTAGACCTAACTCTTTCCTCGCTCTCTCTCTTTGACTCCCATAGTTATTGATACACCAAATCACTGTCTTGAGTCCCATAATTATGGGGCGGATAAGGGCCTGGATTGATTGGATTTGCTCTTGAGTAGGCGGTGGGTAATCGAAAGGAGAATTTCCTTTCTCATTTGTGCCGTAGGAGGAATTATTTGGGTTTGGCACTAGCGAACGGAGATAGGAATGCTTTCTTTTCCGTGAATGGTGCTCACGCTCAGCAGCGGCAGTAGCGCCTTTCTTGGTTTCTACCTCACCCCTCGTGCTCGATGTCGACGATTCTCCTTTTTCCTTCTGTTCAGAAGAAGGTCCTGCTTGGCTCCCTCCCCCCTCTACCGCCTTCATCGGAATCGGCTTTTCATCAGCTGAAGAGGGCCCATCTCGATTTGATCTAGTGGGGGTGACATCTAATTCCATCGGGACAACATCAGTTTTGCCCCCCGTACCGTTGCGTTTGACACGAACTCTTTCCTCCTTTGCACACTCCTCTTCATCATCGTCGACATCAATATCCTCAAGTATGAACATTGCGCCAGCGCCCCATTCCTTCACACTTTCGAGCTTCCGTACCAAAATATCCAAGATACGATAGAGGACGTCCCGGCCCAGTTGAGCATCTCTCTCTCGGTTGTGGTAGACATGATCAACCAGGTTGAGCAGAAGGCGAACGCTCGTGATGCGAACGGGGAGAGGAAGGGGAGGTGTCGGCGTGGAAGGAAGCACGGTTGTAGCTATGGGGGGATGGGGGGACGGGTATGCTGAGCCCATTTGGAACCCCAGCACGGCGGTCGCGTGATCGCTCCCACTGCCGTCAGCGTCCGCCTCCTCCATGACCACGTCGTTCGACGGCTGCGGCAGACTAGAAGGCCGTGTTTGAGATTGTCCCTTCGGCTTCCGGTCCGGGAGGACCAGGCCGCCTCCTCCATCGTGAATAACACGGCCAAATACACTTACGACGCGGTTGACTTGCGCCATGCTTAGCTTAGCTCGGACGTGGTGAACCAGGTCTGCGAGCGTTGAGTAACCAAGCGGCCTTAGCGCCAACAGCTCGTTACTCGCGGGGCGGGCGCTCCCGACCAGGACCCGGTCGTCGAGAAGGGAGTCGATCCTCCGGTAGAAACCCGAACGAAAGTCGGTGGCGAGGATATGTCTTGTGGCAACCAACAGCTCCTTTCTGGTCGAAAGTGCGTCCCGGGGACAGGACTGCATGAGATGGACGACGCTAGCGGCGATGCGGTCGGTGTACGGGGCCATGTCGTTGGCGTAACCCCTGAGGAGGTAGGTGAGGAAGGAGAGAGTCTTCACTTGGGCAGCGATGAGATCACGAGTGAGTCGGGTGTGATGCCTCAAGGCCAGGGACTGGAGGTTGGCGATAACCTGAGGCGAGACAGCGGGAGGTGAGGGAAGAGATGGGGATTTGGCCTTGTTCGGCTGGGCAGAAGCTGCAGAAGCAGGGAAGGACGAGTTCGCATCGCCGGCGGCCGCCGCTCCTTTGTCCTCCTTCTTCAGAGGTGCCTTGTATTCGTACTCTCCGGAAGGTGGTCCCCTCACCCCCAGGCATTCCATCATGAGGGGGATAAGGATGGTTATGTTGCTTTTCATGTACTTCGGATACAGCTGGAAGAGTAGCATCACCGTGAGGGGGCACTCCGTCAGGACCTTGAACGAGGAGGTGGAGCGAAAAGACGGTGGGTTGAACAGCGCTGCCGCCGTCTGAGTCGAGGGTTCAGCGGCGTGATGTGAGCTGGAAGGGCCGCTTTCACTGCCAACCGAGGCGGGCTGTTTGGGCGTGCCCGGGACGAGGCTGTCGGGGGTCTTGGGATCGGCGGCGGCAACTAAATTAGCTCCCGTCCCCTTAGGAGACCCTGTCCTGGCTACACGGCCCACCAACCCGGCGCTTGGCAGTCCCTTGGTGGGAGTCGTCACCACTGCCTCTGCTAGCCCCACCCCCTTGGCCGCGGCTGCGGCCACATATCGCTCTACGCGGCACCCGCCGAAGTTCTGGATGACGCTCCCCCCCATGCCGCGGTAGCACCCCATGACGAAATCGAGGAAGGGCTGGACGCCGTCCCCCAGCGCGGGCCGGTAGGACTTGTGCAGGTCGAAGACCATCCGTCCTGCCAAGAGAGAGTTTTCCTCGTAGTCTCGCGCCAGGATCTCCATCGCCAGGGAGAGGAGAGACGGGGCATGGGGGCGAAGGATGTCGTCGTGGGGAAACTTTGCAAGGATATCCAGGACGGTGTGGCGGAGCCGATACTCGACAGATTTGGTGTTTGGGGTTGGGCGGGTCTGGGCCGTAAGGACCGACGAGAAACTCGGAAGGAGGAGCCGCAAAAGGTCGGCGAACTCGGCCGTGTGCACGATCTCAATTCGATCCCGAACGGACTGCGCTGCTGCCAGCGCCACGGAGGGGTCCGGGGAGAGGAGAGACAGTTTGATCGCGTCGTATTTCAGCCCAGGTACAATGCCCGCCCCCGCGCGGACGCCGGCCTTGCTGACCCCGGTGCGTGAGGGGGAGACGCCTCCCGCCCCGTCTGCGGTTACGGCCATGGTTGTCGATCGGTGTTGGTGTCCGGAGTGTCCGGCAGTTTGCCGATCGATATTTATGTAATATACCGGCAGGTAGTGTGTATTGAAGGTTTGTGCGGCTGTGGTTAGTTAGTGGCTTGAAATTTCGCTCTCAATGTCAGCTAACCCCCCCCCCGCTGAAATTTCAGATAAAATTTCACTTATGTGCATACTAGCTAGTGTCTGTCTACTAAGTAATACTACCTACTACTCTAGTACTCTAGCTAGTAGTAGTATGCACTCATACTAGCTAGTACTCTTAGTACACATGATTTCATATCATAATGCATACACATAACATACTCTAAGAGTACATGATGTACTACTTTGTACTCTACTAGCTAGAGTATGCATACATGTTGTATGTACATACTAAGTGAATGTTCGTAAAGGTACCCCGGCTGGAGTGACAGGGGGGTACCCCCGCTAGAGTGACAAAACACCGTTTTTTACCCCCGCTAGTGTGAATTCCTGAATAATATCGATACTGTACTCTACTCCTAGAGTACTTATGCATGATATGGATGCTCTACTCTAGAGTAGTACTAGAGTATGCATATTATGCATTATGGATAGCAAGTAATACTAGCTAGTATACGAGTCGTATGCATAATACTCTCGTAGCTAGTATGCATACAAAGAAGATCTCACGTACAGGGGTGTGTACTGTAACTCATAATAGACTACGAGCGTAATACTACCAACGTACTCTACTCCTACTCTAGCTAGAGTAGTACTCTAGAGTATGCATAGTACTACGCTAGCTAGCTAATGCATAGTACTACTGAATAAGATAATAATAATGATGTTATGTGCATAGAATATACAATATTATTACTAGAGAGTAGTACGAGAGTATGCAATACTATCTATGCATAGTATCTGCATCCATCATGAATGCATACTATGAGCTAATAGTAGTAGCTTGAAAACAATAATTTAATATTACGAGCGTATAACATGCATCATATTTGATTCATTTTAATTTATAACATACTTCCCTAAACTTGCACCAATCACACGCCATGGCTATTGGATGCATACTAATGTACATGTTTTCGATCTCTATTGCTCGATCGTGTTGCTGCATGTCTACTGCCCATGCAAATGTTTACGCCGCTAGCGAGGTCCATTCTTGGCATAGCGTCATCGAGCAGAACGGAGACGGGAGAACGCGTTTTCCGTCAGTTTGCTCTTCTCACGAACTGGTCTCAATCCCATTCTTCTCTTCCTTGGTTCCGGTCACCTTTTCAGCCCCGCTAGCCTCGACCTCGAGATCTGTAGCCTTGCCCTCGGTCGCACTAGCGTCAGACCCCCCACCTCCACCATCTTGGTCGCCCTCGGCCTTCTTCTTATCGGCATCCATTCCCGGAATGGAGATACCGTAGAGTGTGGCGGCGATCACATCGAGCGGATCAGGATCGGTCCGCTGCTCGACGCGGAGCCAATTGCTTTCCTCCGCTATCCTCATCATCTCTTCCTGTAAGACCCGGACGCGGTCGTACGAGCGGATTTTCTTCGCCTCGTTTGTTCTGTTCCCGGTGACGAAGCCGCGGCGCTTTAGTAGGCGCTTGTGCTTAACCGGGTCTTGGATCTGAAGGAGAATTCCAATGGCGACACCCCCGGCCTCCTCCCATTTGTGGATGAGCTCGTTAGAAGGGACGATCTGGACCCCCTCCAGCACTATCGACGTGCCCCGCGCCATAGCGTCGTCGACAAGTTCCTCAATAGAGGTGGAAAGGACGTTGCATGTCTCCAACCAGGAACGAACGGGATCATCCCCCTCGAAGGCTGCAGCGTAGGACGAGCGATGAAGAGCCGGCGAGACCTCAGCGGAGACGAAAGATCGCATGGTAGCGCGGATGGTGTCGGTGCTGACGCACTTGAGGATGCCTTGGTCGAGCGCGATCGACATTCCGAAAGTGGACTTGCCCGTGCCGGGACATCCCGCGATCAGGATAAGCTTGGGAATGTTTGGGTGTGCCGCTAGCTTGGGATTGCTGAGAAAGGCGCGAGATGATGCGCCGAGTCCGAAAGCATCAATGCCGACGCCGCACCAGGCGGCAATTCCAAACGAGAGGAGCCCTGCAAAAGAATTTCGCGGCATGGGGCCTACGAAAGTCCTCGACTGGAGCTCAGGGGATATAATGTATGTGATGACAAAGTGGTGACGCCTTTTTCGAAGCACTGAAAATTCCTACTTCCCTTGGGCAGAGATCTTGCAGTCAATGTCAGCCAGCTTCAAGGGTATGATGTTTAAAATACGAGCTCGTACATACGAGCTCGTACAATGTACATACATACATACATGTTCAGCTTATTCAGCTTACTCGTACTAGAGTAGCTGTACATGCACAGAATAATTAATTAATTAAGATTGTTCTTCGGATCGACTTGGACGGAGACTTTGGTGCGAAGACTCCTCGGTCGTGAATCCGGTCCGGGGAGACGCTGTCATTAACAAAAAAGAACGTACAGGTGTATGTACTGTAACTAGCTCGTAGCATACTACTAGCTAGTATTAGTACACATAATAATATGCATACTAGCTAGTATGCATACATCATTTACGAGTAGCATACACATGTACTAACGACAGAGTAGTTTTACTCGTACGTCAGAACCACGAATCCGACGAAAGTGAAATCATCACAGCAGCAAAAAAGGACACGCGAAAACTTATTAATGCGCCAATCCAGACCTCCGGAACCAATGAGGCTTCCACCAACCGCTACCGCTTTCCTGGCGGCGGCGCTTCTCGGCCTCTCCGACACCCCGACGTGGGCATTTCCAATCGGCCCCATTAATTCGTCCTTCTCGATACGACAAGTGCCCCAAAACCATGTATCCGATCTGCGTCGCTGTTGCCCTCATCTTTTCTCTTCCCCAGTGACAGCTGTAAAAACCGAGGATGACGGCCCAATAACAGGGGATACCCGTGGAGCATGCCTATTGATTGAGTCCGTGGCCATCTCGCGGGGATCGGTTCCTTTGATCACTGACGCCAACCTGCGCGTAGAACCTTCGCAGCGCTGGGGCATCGTTGGGGCAAACGGGGCCGGAAAATCCAGCCTGCTCGGTGCCATAACGGGAGCTATCCGGATGGACGAAGGAATGGCAATGATTGGTCCCAAGGTTAAGTGTGGCTACTTGCGTCAAACCGCAGTGAGTGGATCGGTACGAACTGTTGCTGAAGAGGCGGCGTCGGAAATGAGTGCGATAAACACCGCCCGGTCAAAGATGACTGACCTTGAAGCCAGGATTACTGACGGAGACATTTCGGACAAGACAATTAATGCCCTTGAGAAGGCGACTGATGAGTTTGCAAATGCGGGGGGATGGAATCAGGATAAAACGGTTGCGTCTGTTTTGGCAGGACTGGGCTTTACGCCGGATGACAGCTTTCGCATGTGTTCGGAGTTCTCAGGTGGGTGGCAAATGCGCATTGCCCTAGCCCGTCTGCTGCTCTCGCAGCCCACCCTACTTTTACTAGACGAGCCCTCAAATCATCTCGATTCAACCGCGAGGGACTGGCTAGCAAACTATCTCTCCGAATATGACGGAAGCTTGGTCCTCGTGAGTCACGACATTGCGCTCTTGGATAGAGCTGTCAACAACATCGCCGAGGTTGCCGGTGGGACCGTACTCGAATACGTTGGATGTTCATACAAAAAATATCTCAGTCAGCGCGAGGAGCGATCAAGAGCAGCTCAGGTTGAGTATGAGAAAAATGTTGCGGAAGCTGCAAGATTGCAAGCATTCGTCGACAGATTTGGAGCTTCAGCAACGAAGGCGAGCCAGGCACAGAGTCGAGTCAAGATGATCGAGAAGATGAAGAGCGAGGGCAAGTTAACTCCACCTCCAACGGCGATTGTCGGCGAAAAATTCAGGCCAGAACTGGTTCTTCCCGATCCTCCTAAATCATTGGGGGAGGATTTGATCACCCTTAAGAGAGCCAAAATTGGATACGAAGAGGGATCTCCACTGCTAATGGATACTTCTCTAACGATTAAGCGAGGGATGAAGATAATTCTGCGGGGGCCAAATGGCGCAGGTAAAAGTACACTCATGTCCGCCCTGAGGGGAAAGCTGGATCTCCTAAGTGGCGAAAGGATCGAAAATGAAAAACTTCGGCTCGGAACTTTCACTCAAGACCTTGCGCAGGAGCTTGATGTGGCATCAAGGGCCGTTGACTTGGTTACAGCGCACGCAAGGGAAGGGGCATTTGGCGACATAAACATATCAGACCAACAGGCGCGATCTGTCATGGGGCGCTTAGGACTTAGTGGAGACAAGCCTCTTCGCTTAGTAGGAGACCTGTCCGGTGGTGAAAAGGCCCGAGTGGCATTGTCCATGTTTGCTCTAAAGGCATCCAACGTTCTCATGCTGGATGAGCCCTCGAATCACCTCGATGTGGAGTGTATTGCTGCTCTCAGCGATGCCCTAAGCAACTGGGGCGGTAAGGATGGCGCCATAGTAGTGGTATCTCACGACAGGGCCTTTTGTGAGACTGTAGGATTCACCCATGTAGGAACTGTCATTGATGGGGGACTGATATTGGAAGAGAGGAGTCTGAAATACAGCGACTGGGACCTTTATGACCTCAATGGCGCCGCCACAGCTGAGGGCAACCACGGAGAATGGGCAAAAGATCCCAGTTCCTCAAAAAACGAAGTTAATTTAACTCCAGAAGAAAAGGAGGAGCTCCGTCGGAAGCAAAAGCTCGCGTTCAATGCCCCAAAACGCATTGCAAAGCTAGAAGATGCGATCGAGAAAGCAGAACTTCGAATAGCTGAACTAGACGAGGAGATGATGGAGGTGGGTAACGATGTCGGCATTTTGACAGACTTGAGCAAGTTGAAGGAGGCTGAACACGATAAAGTTTGGGAGATGACAAATGAATGGGAAGAGTTGTCTCTTTTGGTCGAAGAAATGGAAGCGCATTAGGAGTAAGTCAAGCTATATTATTATTATTATTATTAATGTAAACTTTTTCTGCTATCATCTTATTTCCATGACAGACCCCCTTGTCCTTGGAAAGAGAATGTTTGGAAACTTTCGACTGACCTGTACAAATTCTTGATACGATATAATGCCATCACCTGCCTTGTCTGCTTGAGCCATAATGGTTTCAGCCTTCCTCGCAACTTCGGCTTCAATTTTGGCAAGATGGTTGGCCTTGAGAATCCTGGTGAGCTCGACCTTGGTAATATAATCATTCCTCTCGTCGTCAAAGACTAAAAAGGCAAATTTGAGCTTATCATCCTTGCCAGCACCGGTGAAGTTCGCAAGAGCTATTAGAATTTCTCTGGCATCTATCAGACCTGCCCCTTCGTAATCGTATAGAGTGAAAAGAGCTTCAGACTGTGCATTTGGCTCAGCTTGAAGCATTTCACAGAATTCTGTGTAATCAATTACTCCAGCCTTGTTCTTATCGATTTCTAGATATCTTTTGTGAGCCTTCTTAATGGATTCTGGCCTGAGGTTGTTTTCCCTCGAGTAGTCATCAAGCGCCTGCCGTTTATTATTCCTTGCCCGAACAACTGCTGGTCCTGTTGGTGGCGACGGAGCATTGATTATGGAATGGCGACCTCCTACACCTCCAGAGCCAGTAATAGCCAAGCTCTGGCTCCTCGAGAGACCAGACGGGGCGATCTTTCCGTTAGTCACCATTTTGTAAAATTCACCAAAGGACACTTGGCCGTCCCCATCCTTATCGACCATACGGATCATTTCATCGATTTCCTCGTCTGTCACCAACTCTCCGATGCTCACTAGAACACGTCGAATTTCAGCAGCTCCAACGTAATTGTTCTTGTCAAGGTCAAATGAACGAAAGGCACCAAGTATGTCGTCATCTGTATAGGGATTATTTATGTTTCCATCTCCTTTGGGCTGAAAATGTTTTGTTGGTGTCGACACAAAGGCGTAAGATTGATCTCGTCGGCTGATATTATCTGTCCTGTCTATGTTAGCCCGGCCATGTCGATCGAAACCGTTGCTTGATGATAATTGCGACCGCGACAGCGCCAAGCCATCTGCTTCAGGAGATGGGGCGGAAGGTTCGACATTCCCCTTTTCAGGATGGAGGTTATTTACTCTTTTTGTTCCATTCGTGCCACACTTTTCCTCTTCTGTTATTGGAGGTGCGCAGAACTGAACTTTTTCTTCTAGCAAGATATGGGACATACCATTGTTATCTGCAATCTCATGCTGTGGTTTTCTTAGCATTGAGATCATATCTTGAGGCAGAGTTTTACAGTCCCTAGGAGGGACATGCGTTGATCGTCTAAAGCTGGAAGAAGGAGAGACATCCATTGAGTGAAACGAGGCTAGCCCCCCAGAGCCCCCAACCGGTAGACTCGATCGTCGGCCGGGTTTCCCGCTTCCTGGAAATCCTGGAGGGCCTTGTCGAGAGCTCAAATCCCGAGAAACCACAGAAGAACGACGCAATGCTGTCGACAAATTGATTGGCACTCCAGGTTGTCCATCCTCCATGACCAGTTCTCCACGCATGGCAGCTGCACCTCCTGATGGTCCTAGTATTGCCGGTGGGCCTAGTGGTCGCCGAGGGTGCATCGATCTTCCGCCCGGAGGTCCCCAAGGTGGTCCCATGGTTGGCGGCGGAGGAATTCGGGATCGATGCTGCCCTCCCAGGGGAATCGGCAGTCCAGGGGAAGGAGAACGCCCACTAGGTGGCTGTGGCTCCACCTTACGGCCTCCAGGCGGACCTCGCGGAAAGTTCATCGATTCGTGGCGCAAGTTTGGTGGGCCACCAGGTGGGCCACCAGGTACCCCCCTCGGTGGCGGGCCCGGGGGTGGACTCCCTACCGAGGGAGGAATCATGATTAACGATTATGTCAGATGGCTTTCGTTGGCTGCAGCGTTCTTTCTACGCATTTTGGATTCCTTTCTTCTAGTATCAGTGCACGAGTTCTACCTCGGCAGCAGGGATCCATGATCCTCAAGCTATGTATGTAACAGGCAGGTCTGTTACCCGAGGTCCGTTTGTTCTGCGCAAACGGCGCGCAGGCAGCAGAGCGAAGCCCCAACAACGGCGGCAAGGATGGGCCGACCAGTAGGATTCGCGCAGTAATCCAAAACGCGCGCGATGTCATTTCTGGACCTACTAGCTAGTAACTCTAGTGTAATCGTTAAGTACGAAATACTCTAGTTTCTGCTAGAAAAGGAGAAAAGAAACAATGCATATTACTGTATTATTACTCCCACTAATACTCTAGAGTAATATATTTTATAGTCTCACCCTGGTGACGCGTAAGAGGGGTGTATTTTATAATATCTTTGCATACTACTGTATGCATACTCTAGAGTAGTAGCATGCCGCCGGAATTTATACCCATGCATTAGGAATTCCCACCCGTGCGAACGGGTGAATCTTTCTCTTTCCACTAATCGCGCATCGTCTCCACTGCGGTCCGTCCAGCCGTCTCTCCACCCCCCCCCTATCTCTCTAGACCTCGGCGTGCCCCCTCACCCCCCAGCCACCTCCGCCCCCGGCACCATATTTCGCGCAGGCGACGGCCCATAGCGTCGGCACACTACTGCTGCGTCGCCGACAGGATGTCCTCGTCATCGCGAACCGTGATGCGATCGGTGGGGCGGCGTCTCCGCCTCCGCCCCCGCCCGCTCGCCGGGTGTGGCCAGCTGCCGCACCCGCTAAGCATCTGCCGTGGTGTGCATATGCGCACCGCCGGCCTGTCCACAACCGCTGCCGCGCCCACGCCCTTCCCGCCCACGCCTTCCATCGTCGACCCGGCCATAGTCGCCTCTTACCCCGACGGGGCCTCGCACATGACCGATCAGGAGATATCGCTCTTCGCCGACATGAGGCCCACCCCGGTGTCCCTGCGGACCATCCTGGAGACGACAGACCTGCGCGAGGCGGCCAGGTTCCTGCACAGCGAGTACCCGGTGCGGTGCGCCGAGCGGATCCGGATGATCGAGTCCATCCCCACGTCCGGGTGGGTAGGCGTCCCTGAGCTGGTCGAGGCGCACGGGAGGCACGTGCTGGCCTTCTGGAGGATGAGGGCCGTGGCGCTGGGGGAGGCCGGGTCCTCCCTCGGCGGCAGCGGCAGCGGCAGCGGCGGCGGGGATGGCCTGGAAGAGTTCACCGACGCATGCATGGAGATCGTGCACGAGAACACGGACATGACAAGCCTCATCACCAAGGGCGTCACCGACCTGCACCGGCGCTGCGACGACGGGTCCATCGACGAGGCCTTCGTCGACACCTTCCTCAACAACTTCCTGCTCAAGAGGCTGGGATCCAGCGTCCTGCTCAAACAGTACCTTGCCCTCTCCGCCACGCGCTCCAGCCCTGGCCCTGGCCCCGGCCCCGCCTCCGCCCCCGCCCTGACTGGAATCGTCGATCCGAACACCGACGTCGCCGGGCTCTGCCGCGAGACGGCCCGGACGGTGAGAAAAATGTGCAGAGAAAGGGCCGGGACGACCCCCCCGCCCATCAAGGTCGAGGCCTACTCGGCCGACGCGGACGACTACTTCTTCGGCGTCGGGCGGGGAAGATCTAGGCCCACCTTCTCCTTCATTCCCCCGGCCCTCAACTACATCCTTCGCGAGCTCCTGAAGAACAGCTGCAGGGCCACCGTCGACGCGTGCGCTTCCCTACCCGCAGGGGAGGTGAGGAAGAGGCCCGTTTCCGTTATTGTCAGCGCGGACGAGCGTCGGATGATGATCTGCGTCTCCGATCGAGGGGGGGGGATCCCCTTCGACGTCGTGCCCAATGTCTGGTCCTACCTCCACAGCACTACCCGGATGAAGCCCTTCGGGGCGGAGGAGGAAGAGGGTGGCCTGGACCAGAGGCAGGAGCAGGAGCAGGAGCATCGGCATCAGCATCAGCATCAGCATCAGCATCAGCATCAGCATCAGCATCAGCATCATCATCAGCATCATCATCATCATCATCATCATCAGCAGCAGCCGCATCATCATCAGCAGCAGCATCAGCAGCATCATCATCAGCAGCAGGGCGACGGGACGTCGTTGCCCTCCGAGCTGGCCGGCTACGGCATTGGACTTCCCATGAGTCGGCTCTACGCGCGCTACCTTGGGGGTGATCTGAAGATTGTCTCGATGCCGGGGTACGGAACCCACGCGTACGTATTCCTTCCGCGGATGAGCAGCGACCAGGTAGAGCACTTCCCCGAAAACGACGAGCTAGAGTTCATCGGAGGAAGGGGGGAGTACGTGCTTTAGATTGATCCATTTCACAATTACTGTTAATTAGTTGCACTGTAAATTATCTACTACTCTAGTAGTACGAGCGTACCATCTAGAGTCGAGTCTAGCTACTCTCTAGTAGGAATTCTCACTACTACGAGCTCTTTGAACAGCTACAAGCAGTAAATTTCGTACGACTCGTAAATGTTAAATGTAGCTACACAGGTGTACGTCGCCGATTCCCGACCTGAACAAAGCCTTCTCGCCTTCCGAATTTCGCCTTCCGCGCTTCCGCGTGCTCTCATCTCTCATCCTCATTCTTCCCTACAGATTCGCCATCCTAGCTTCGTTCACCATGGCTGATCCCGCTGTCGTCGCCACTTGGATCGCAGTGGTATTGATTGCCGCCCTCATTGTTACGGCATCACATCGTGTCGAACGAAGTGAGTATCTGGTCACTTCTTTTTTTGTCATTTTCCTCGGATTTTTTCGCCAATTATATCCAACGCACTTTTCTTCTCGTTCTGCTTGTCAACCTCTTCATCTTACCGCAGCAAAGGGGTCGAAACGAAGATATCACGCGGCATATGCTGGCTTCGCTCTAGCCGCCATTTTTCTTCTCCCACAGGAAGTTAAGGATGGCCTCTTTTCTGAACTTGGCGTCATCGTCGTCGGAGCCGTATTCCCCCTGTACGAAAGCATTCGCGCAGTCTGTACACCCCAGACAGGCGATGATATGTCCTGGCTTCAGTATTGGTGCGGCATGAGCGGAATCTTTTTCACGGCCAGCTTCTTCAACGACTACTTCGGGGAAGCCGAATCCTTCCAGTACCATTTCCACATGTTCGAATTCTTTTACTACCTGTGGCTAGTTCTTCCTTTCACGGATGGATCGACGTTGGTGTTCGATTATTTTACTATTCCGATGCTCTCTCCCGTCATTAAGCCCGTGGCAGGGAAGATGGGCACCTGGTTGAACGGCATCGTTATGACCTTTGTCAATGCCAGCCATCTCTGGCTTCTTTGGGTACTCTTCGTCATCCTTCCATCCTTCATCAAACGCTTCGCCGCAATTGGAGTAGGCACGATATACCCCGCACTGGCGTCCGTAGTGGCCGTCACAACGAGCCAGTCCGAAGACGACGCCTTCTGGCTGACCTACTGGAGTTGCTACGGC
>Ga0315315_10003988_pt1 | contig 13624 bp, 8 predicted proteins | sample M140m3416metaG_FD_203699 | JGI IMG/M metagenome (GOLD analysis project Ga0315315, IMG submission 203699) | Ammonia-oxidizing marine archaeal communities from Monterey Bay, California, United States - M1 40m 3416 | ecosystem: Environmental > Aquatic > Marine > Intertidal zone | place: USA...
TCTTAGAGTTACAGTATCAGTTTCAGGTACATACTCTCCCATATCTTTTCCACTACCAAACTTTACCTTAGATTTTAGTCCATATTGTTTTACTAAGGTTGTTGCTAAATCTAAGTAATCTATTCTCTCATATAAAGGAGAACTTACTTCCATCATTCTTTTAAACTTACCCATTACGCATCAAACCTTACATTTATAGCTAAAGATAATTCCTTTTCATTTTTTACAGGATTAGAAAGTTGTCCTATAGCAATAAGTTCATTATAATCATTGTATAAACCAACCTTAGTAATATAGGGTTGAAATTCTGAATGTGTTACAAAATTATTGTAAACATCAGATGCTTGATAAAAGTGTTTATATGAACCTGATTTTGCAGTTGCGTGACCTAGTGGGAATAGTTTATGACTTTCAGAACCAGATACGGAAATGCTACCGCTTCTTTCTTTTGTAGCTGATATATTCATAGTTCCATTGTATTCACCTTCTCCAACTACACAAGTGTAAGAGTGTTCTCTTATTGTTATTTGAGCTTTATATTTTAGACTATATCCATCTGTGCCTGTTTTAGTTCCTATATCTACAAATCTTGAGCCTGTATTTGTAAATACTAAAACCCCTTGTTCATAAAAAGCATTTCCAACAAAACTTCCTGTTGATTTTACAATATCTGAATCAGCAAATCCACCTGAAGCAAATTGGGCAAAACTTGATGAGAAAGCATTATCATACAGATTACCATTCCCATCATCTTTGATTGTAAGCGTAGATGCTCCACTGTCATCAGTTAGAGTTATTGAACCTGGCTTTATTCTTTCACCATATAAATCATTCGATACTGATATGATAGAAGCTGATGGTTGTAACAATCTATATTGTTTACCATTGTTTTGTCCAAAATTGTTAAAGTTGTTTTCGGTATCTCTATAATACATATGATTAATCATAAACCATGTTGGTATATGATAAAAACTAGCTGAATCAAAAGTAGTTTTAGTTGCTGTATCAGGATTAAAATTATGTGCACTTGAACTTATAGCTCTAAAACCATAAACACCACTACCACTGTCTGTATTAGTAACAGTAAACTCCTTATAAGCTTTAAAAGGTGTTATATTGATGTCTCTTGGGTCGAGTCTTTTAAACATGACCTATATCTCCCAAGTTTAGAAATCTAGTTTAACTTTGATAATAGCCTCTTTCGAGTAAGATTTCTCTAATGGTTTACTTAATTTAGCTATAGCCAGTAGTTCGTTATTATCATTATATAATCCCACTTGTGTTATAAAAGTTTTAGGATTCTTAAAAAATGTAGAAACCGTAAAATCTCCATTTGAACCAGAAGTAAAAGTTGGATTAGAACTAAAGTTAAACTCTTTGTTAGGAACTCTACAGAAATAGTGTTGTGAAGTTATTACTTCTTCTCTACGAGCTTGAAATTTATCTTCACCTCTTATTGCTTGATAAAATTTACCAACATTTCCACCTTCAAGATTTGATGTGGTTGTCGTTGATAAAGAAGCAGAAGCATTTAGAACAGGTCCATTTAGTACTAAAATACCTAAGTCTGGATAAAACAATCCAAAACCACCACCTGGTTGAGAAGCGGCATCTGTTTTTCTAACAGCAGTACCACTAGCTATAGAACCACTAACAATATTGAATACTCTACCACCTTGATTTACAGTAGGATTAGTTGTAGCCCCACTATCGTCTATCAGTTTTAATTTAGTATTACCACTACCTGTTAGATGAAGCTCCCAATTGCCTGGATCCATTTTCTCACGAAGTTGTTGTCTAGCTATTGAAATCGCATATACATAATTAGGAGTTATATTAGTTCCACTACCCGCAAATGTAAATTTTTCTTCGTTGGGTCCTAAAAGAGTATTTGTTAATTGTCTGTATATAGCAGCTGATGCTCTATTACCATCAACACCCACTGTTCCAGCTGAACCACTTCCATTAAGATGCCCGTAAGCAACGGAAAATTGTGGTTTAGCAGTAGAGTCTGATTGTGGATTAGCCGAATAAACATCTAAATAATAAATACCTGATGAACCTGATTGTGTGGAAGATGTAAAGTAAGCTGAGATACTACTAGCCCCATCAGCCCACATTCCTGAAGAAACAGTGTCCCTTACATTAGTAACAACATCACTTGAAACTAAACTATTTTCAGGTTGTATATTAAAATCTTTATAAATTGCCATTATTTGCTCCTACCTTATCTGCTTCTTAAAGATGCTATTGTTACATTATTAGTAATCGTTATTGATTTAGTGGCGCCTGTGTCATTACCGATAATAGTTAATTGTGTTGCTTTCACATTATTAACAGGTGCACCAACATTAATATTTACTGATGTTGCAACAACTGTTTTACTGTTAGGTGCATCATCTTCACCTAAGAAGAAAGGTGTTGTAGCGCCAACTCCACTACCAGCTCCTTCTGATACAGTCATACTAGCTACACTTTGATCGTGTAATATAAATGTGTAACTACTATCGGTCACATTTGCTGTTGTAGCAGTAACCAACCTAGCTGGTTGATTTACTCCTTCGGAAGCATTGAATGTTATAGAGTCTATTGATACACTTACTATTGGCATCTTAATTGTATTTTTAGGTAAAGTCATTAGTTTATACCTCATCACATGATTTTCATCAGGTATTGCCTCTAACAAAGGCATGTTTTCAATTACTTTTCCAAAAGAGTCACTTCCATTTGGATGGGTGACATCGAATAAATTGTAATCAACTTCATCATCTGATAAAGCGAATTTAGTTATGTTGAATGCTTCTGTACCTTGAGCTAATAATTCACGACCTTTTTTCGTTAAAATAGCGTCTACAGTTACGGTAGTATTATTAAGAAATCCCATAATTTACTCCTAATTATATTTTTTTTAAATTTTGTATAATGTGATTCATATATAAATATCACAATATTAAATTTTTGTTATTATTTTTCATTATTTAAAACCCCATCATCTATACCATCATCTGGTGTACCAATCTCTTTTGCGAATAAGTCTTTAAATTCTTGTGTTTTAATTGGCTGACCATCTGGATCGTTTTCTACAATCAATTCACCTTTAGCTATTTTAGACTTTATCTTATCAAGATTTATTTTCATTTTTCTATCAGTATCTGTTTCGGGCCTAACTTTCATTTTCATTAACCCTCTTTTTATTTTCTTCTTTTTAATTTTCTTTCTTTTTTCTTCAAAGGTTTCCATTAGTTGTTCTGTATCTTTATCATCTTCTTTGAAATCTGGTACTATACCATCACCTGTTTTAAGAGTAGAATCACCTTCCTCGGTTGTTACCAGCTTAGTTGGTGCTGATATAATCACTTCGATTACAGGCTTGCCATCTATAGTTGTTTTATTATTATTCTTTACACCTTCATAAAATGAATTTCTAAGTCCTTGAAATAGGTGACTGAAGTTATCTAAATCTGTATTTTCAAAAGAAGATGAATTTTGATTCTCTATTAGAGCATCAGCTGAAGAAGTAAAAAAGTTATTAGTTTTTTGATTTACTCCATATATTCTTGAACCACTAATAATATCTTGTTGTCCACCCTTTACACCATTAAGAGTATCACCAAAGGACATTGTTACATTGGAATACTCACCCTCACCCAATGTTTGCCAAATACTTCTATTTATAAAAGAATCTCTAATCTGAGAACCGCTAGCCTCTTTCAGTAAATTTTCACCACTGGAAGATACAACTGATGAGCCAGTTTCATAACTATAAATTTTTATTCTGCCATCATATGCTTCGTAGTTTGTTACCGATGAACCATGATTGTAAGAGCCGGTTACGGCTATTACTTCTTTAGTAATATCTATAGAAGCACTGTAAAATTTATTTTCAGCAGTCGGTTTTTTACCAACTACTACTTTTGGCCTCTCAAAAATATTTGGTTCTATTAGTAAACCAATATCAGGTTTAGCCCTAGCAGGAATTAGCTTTCTTAACTGTGGATATAAAGATTGGTCGTAATATTTAATTAATCTCATATAATCCCAAAAATTATTTGGAGCAGTATATTTTTTCCAATAATTATCAGCTACATAATTTAATCCTCTATAGCTTAACTCCGTTTTATCTCTCGGGTCACCTAAAAAGTTTTCAAAATTTAAATCCCCAACTGAATTTATAATGTCATTATTTATAACATCGGTAGGAGCAAAAAATATACCTACTTTATTTGAATCGATTGGCGCTGTATCATAAGAACTATTTGTAGCTCTTCTATCCGGATTTAATGTTTGACCACTTTTTATAGGATTGTTTTCTATTCTTACTTTATTTGTACTTCTTCTTATCCCACCTATACTTGGTATGTGAGTTTTTTGTTCATCGACAACACTTCTAAAAAAGTTTCCTGTAAATCCCGCGTGAGAACCTGATAATGTTGTTGTTTGATTTGAACTGACATCACGAATACCTTCCGTATCAGCTGATAAACTTTTATTGTCGTCAAATGAATATCTTAACACTAAGTTTTCGTAAGATGAAGAAATGCTGTTGCCATCGTATGCTTTTGGATTAGCTATATGATTTTTAAATGAAGATGTATTTAGTGTTTCTGTCCATTGACGATACTCCATAATAGAACCACTAAATTGTGCACCAACATTTGCTAGACTACCACTACCACCAATATAAATGTCACCACTACCTGTCCAAGCATTACTGAACGAAGATGACGCTTCTTGTGTAACATCCATAGTAGATGTACTGTAAAGATGTATCTTACTTCTACTAGCATCATATTTACCAACGTTTAGTTGATAAGATTGTGATATAGCAGTATTATCGCTACCAGAAGTTCTAGCAACCATAACAGAATAGAAGTCTCCATCATATACTGGTAAAGTAGAAGATGTTATCTCTTTATACTCTCCTTGGTCAATACCAACCTTTGAACCAGACATCATAAAAGAAACGAAACCATAGTTATCTGTAGAACCATTGTCTTTTAGTCTAATAAAAAAGTCTTGGTTGTTGGCATCTTGCTTTTCTACAAGTATTTGATTCGAACCAGTAGTAGCTCTAAACCTAAATTCTATAGTATCCGGTTTTCTACCTGTAGAACCATCATTAGCCCAAGCAGTCTTAACCGATTGTCCACCTCTAAAGTCTAATGCTTTTGTAAATTTTCTTGTTATCTCGAATTGTGGAGTTTCGTTAGCAGAAACATTAGGCCCACCATATTCTTTGACTCTCAAAATAGTTGATGGTATACCATATATATTAATCAATCCTTTTAGAGCCCTAACAGTACCTTTGTTCTTTAAGAAGAAAGGCATGTTATTTATAATTCTACCCCATATTTCTCTTGATATATCCCTCTCAGGCGTATTTGAGTAATCTGAAAATGCTGAACCGGTTACTTCTTTACCCAAAGCAAATTTGGGTAATTCTACTAAATCTTTTCCGTCACTTAATGTCCAACCCAAAGATTGTCCTACACTATATAGTAAGTCTTTTGATAAACCTTCATTTAACTTATCTCTTCTATCGTATGTATCTGATAATGCATTTACATATTCCCAAATATGGTCAAAATGTTGACCAATCATATCTGTAAATTTTAAATATTCTTGATTTGAATCATCAAACTTTATGTGTTCAGGAAGTAAATTGCTTAATTTGTTATTACTTTCATTATCATATATTGAAGCTGATGTTGTAGCCTTATTAAACCAAGTAGTAGCATCAGAAGATGTTGTGTGCGCTAAAATGTATGGATTTAATGATGTTCCATCACCACTTGTCTTTGGCCATGCATTGTCATAAAATTGTCCTAATGAACCACTCACATAAGAAGAGCTTTCAAAGTACATATACTTTTCGAAGTTATCTAAGTTATTTTTTGTTTCTTTTATTTTGTTATGATATTCATTCAAGTCTTTAGAAGAACCACTCACTCCTACATATGAAGCACTACTTATTTTATAACTTTCAATATTTTCAATCTTTAGCTTAAAGTTTCTAATTCTTTTTTCTATAGAACTAAAGTTCACAAAGTTCTCATAACGAGAATAATCTGTATTTATCTCCACACTATCTAAGCTCTGACTTAAAAATTCATTTCTTAACTCAGAGGATACAGAAGAATCAGATGTTAAAATTTCAGATTCTGTTTTATATCTTGTATCTCTTTTTTGTATAGGACTTTCAACATTTTTTAAATCAGGAGATTTTAAAACTAATCTTGGTTCTTCTTCGGGTATAAAGTCAACTATACTTATGGTTTCTTCTAACGGGTTAGCCATCTCCTTTACAACAATACACTCATCAAAGTTTTGGTATTGTGTTGGTAGTGGTTCGTAAAGTTTAAATGTTACAGCATTTGGATACTCTACTACATTTATTAAATCTTGTTTAAAGTTAGTGGTTAGAAATAAATCATTATCAAACTTTAAGTAAGTTCTCAAATCTTTTGGATTAAAGTTTAAATAAGATATAGAGAAGTTTTGAAAAGTACCAGGATTATCTATATCATAGACATCAACAGTAGATGGGTCTTGGTCATCAACACCAATCTCTAATGCTTTTTGTTTAAAAGATTTATTGGTTTCTATTGTTAATCCGTCTGAACTAACAGAATTAATTTGAGCTACATATGGTCTTTTAACTTCTGAAGTTTCTGATTGATCGGTGTATGTAAAATCCATAAATACATTATCTACCCAAACAACACCTTGCGTTAAGTTACCAGTTGATTGTCCATCACCATTTAGATATAAAAACCACTTTTGGTCAAGTTTCCAATCAAAAGGAACTTCTATACTAGTCTCTAACGTTTCCCATACATTACTATTTCCTGGCGATACAACAGCTGCAGTAAACTCTGGTGTAACATAACTATATCGTGGTGGTGTAAGTGAATTATCTAACCATTCACTTCCGTTCCACTTCCAAGCTTGTTGTGGACTTAGGGCTCCTATTTGAGTTGGATTATCTGGAAATGGTAAATCAGCCAATCCATTATCATATATAGGTGTTGTTCCTGGTGTTTCTAATTCACCATTATCGTTGAAGATTCCATAGTTAGCTGCAGCTGGATTTCTTACACCATAAGTTAAATCATTTCCATCACTACCATCTACTTCACCACACCTAAAAAAGTTATCGTTTATAGCTTGGTCTTGGTCTGTACCATCTTTCGAATCACCTTTAGCTCTAATAACTCTATCGCCTATTATGTATCTTACTCTCCCATAACCTAAATTATCACCTACTATAGCATTAGCTCCTTCTGAGCCAGGAAAAGTTTCACTAATAGGTTTAGGTTCACTTACTCCTGCATCTTCAAAATCTCCACCATCGTCACCATCTACTAATTCATATTGAACATCTCCTGTATGAAAATGATATCTTAATCTACCACTACTATTTACTTTAAAATGGGTTTCTAATTCACCTTCGTTATCTAAAATAGCTTGGTTCATTGGCCCACTTATATTTTTAGTAAACTTTAATACCTCACCTTCATTATGACCACTCTGTAATCTATTTTGATTATTTCTCTCATAAAAGAAATATCTATTTGACTCATCTGTTAAGTTACCATTACCATCTCTATCACCATTGTTGTAGAATATTACATACCAGCCACCTTTGACTCCTTCATCTTTACCTTCAGTTACTCTATCAACACTTTGTAAAAATCCAAATCTAAAGATATCGTCATAAACGGTTCTTTGATTTGCTGTACCTTCGTCTAATATAACGTTTCTGGTACCAGAAAAATAATTGTCAAATGTAAAAAGGTTCAAATCGTCAATATTACTAGAACCATGTTTTTGTTTCCAAATTAAATCATCTTTAAATAATAAAGTAGTTGCATTAGTACCAACATTAACAGCAGTTTGCCACCCATTGTTTTCCCCACGATTTCTATCTCTTTTGTAAAAAGCATCCCCATCGTTTGGTAAGGTTGCTGGATGAAAATTTATAGCTTCTAATTTTCCTGATGATCCATTTGGTGGAGTTAGACTATTTGCTATAGATGGATTGGCAACCCAAGCACCAGCAGAGTAGGGTGGGTTTTCAGGATCTGCTGTCCATATCCAATCACCTTCTTCACTAAATGTTCCGTTCTGTGTTTGGTCACCTAAATTTGGTCCCCAAGTATATCTGTTTCCACTTACACCATCATTTCTTATATCTGTTATCTTCCAAGCACCTTCACCACCCCATATAGTTGTGGATGTCCCTACTACAGCATCGAAAGGTGTTGGTACACTAAATCCATACTTCGTTCTAATCTGTGCTTCAGTCATCGGTGGTTTGTCTTCTATAGCAGCTGCATTACCTTCTGTATTAGATACATAACCAGCTGGTGGACTTGTTGGTTGTGGTTCGGTTGGACCAATATTATTTACATCAAAATATCCATCGGGTGGATTCTGTGGTTTATCTTCATCTACTAATTCATTAGGATAACTAAGTGCAATCTGTACACCTTTACCAGCAACGGAACTCTTAACATCCATTCTTACATTTACAAAATCACCAACCTTTACACCTTGTCCTTGTAAGTTAGGTATCTCTTGTCTTAAAGATAGTTTACGATAAACACTATCTGGCCATTCTACTAAATCTCTGAATATCTCATTCGTATCTGAAAACTTTATACAATTACCACCAGCTATACCTTCTCTTTGTACCCACTTAGCGTGATAACCTATAGCTGATGTTCCTACAAAATCTCCACTACTAAATTGTAAAAACCCATCACTCCAACTCTTAACTCTTATAGCATCATCATGCAACGTAGCATCCCACTCATGCTCTCCACTAATTTCTAAAATATTTCCTAAGTTATCTGTTTCTATTTCTTCACCAGATGGATTAAGTATAACATTTGCATCTGAACGAACAGCTACATCAATTTGGTCAACTATGTATACGCCTGGTATAGTTATAGTTCCACCAACCATTTGATTTGAAAATATGAAATCATTATCGTTAGGTGTTATATTGAGAATTAAAGATTCGTTTGAGTTTCCTAAAAAGTCTATTTGAGTATCTGTTTCTTTTATAGTGTATGGTGTTTGTATATTTACGAAATCATCAATGTAAGAACTATTTATTTGTTTAGCTCTTAATCTAACCTCAGTTCTACTTGGTGATATTTCATGTATTTGATATTTTAAATCTTCTATCTTTAATTGTTCTGTAGTGGATTGGTTATCTTTATAATCTCTTTCATTAGCAGCATATATTACACCATCCTCTGTAATGTAAATGTTATCTGTATTAGTATAGACATCACCAATCTTAGTATCATTCTTATCTAATGTATGAACTAAAACAGCTGATTCATCACCAGCTAATTTTCTAAGAAAGTTATATCTGATTGTGAATGTACCACTTTCAAAACCTGAGTTACGAATGTGTGCACCAGGATAAAATTCCACATTATCATTTGATGAGTTTATTATAAAATTAGATAAAGGTAAATTATCATATTGTATTAGATTATTACTAGCATCAAATATTTGAAAGTGAACAAAGTCTCTATCACCTTTACTTCCCCACTTGCCATCTTCATAAGGTTTATTACCTACAACTTGAAAGTTGTTAGCATCAAGTAAATTTTTATCTCTTTCTTTTAATCTGCTAGCCATTATAATTCTCTAAATCCTCTATCCAAAACTTCATCTATGATTGTATCACTTTCTTTCGTTTTTAACGTATTTACTTTTAAATTATATACTATTTTAGAAGACTCATCTTCTAATAGTTCGTTTTTGTATGGGTCTTCAAAAAGTAATATAGTATTTGTACTATCTCTTATAACACCACCTTGATTAGCTGAACCAGAGTATCCAGCTCTTAACTCTAAAGTAGCTTTGTTTTGTAAGTATTGTTGTTCATCCTCTTCGGTTAGTCTTTTATAAAAATTTAACTTTTTGAGTTCCTCTTGACTGTAAGGCATTTTTTATCTCACTACTTTAAATGTAAAATCATCATCAAAGTGTTGTATGGTTTCCTCTGTGGTGTTACTACCACTTACAACCCTAAAACAAAATTTGTAATATCTTTCTGACTGTAATCCATTCATCCACAAGTTAAAATAATTTCCTGATGAATCACAACTTATCAGAGAGCCAGTTCCAAATGGTATGATAACATCTTCTGTTTGTGTGTCTAATACAGAATAATATACACCATCACCACCAATATTTTCTACACTACCGCTTGGAAGATACTTAGCGGTTAGATATTCTGAAGCTGTGTTAGAATAAGACTTAGTTGGATATTTAGGTCTTCCTACTAATCTAAATTTTACTTTAGAACTTTCTTTATACTCTGGCCTTAAATTTTTCATGTATACAGACATATCTTCTAACTCAGTTGAAGATAAACCACTTAGACTGCCTGTACTCCACTTTGTATCATACCACTCCACTTCTAACTTTGGTGGGTATATTGTGTTAGTGTTTCTTGAAAAGAATTTAAAATTACCTAATCTGTCTTGACTACCTTCATCTACATTAACATCTGTGTTACCAAAGCTACCGCTTCTTTTTACTATAAATCCATTATTAGGATAAGTATTATCTAACCATTTATTCATAATAGGTGTAACATCCATTCTCATATCTTCATCTTCATATTTAAATGATTGAGAAGCATATACCTCATCGTGCCATGCACCACCAGAAGATGATACACTATTCTGTCCAGCCCCTAACCAAAAAGTTTTTTGAGTTTGTCCATCTTTATATTGCCAACTAGCACCCTCTGTTGTTTGAGGATCGTCATTAAAAGTTCCTTGTCCTTCTACCCAACTCTGACTTATAGGGTAAGCCCATAAAGATTGACTAACATCCAATGCTTCAGAGCCAGCATCATACATATTTAGATAAAATTTTCTGTTTGAAGATATAGTACCATTTACTATTGAAGATGATATCTCACTAATATCAAACTTTACTAAGATGCGAGATACCTTGATGTTGCCACCAGAGTTACTCATCCTCTTTTGAATCTCTAATATCTCATCTCTACCTGTATTACCACTACCACTAGCTTCGTATAAAGTTGTATCTATTTCTGGAAAAATAAAGTAATGCATTAGTTATCTCCTGATGAATTGCCAACTACTCTACCTTCGATATCCACATTTGGATATTTAAGTTCAAAGCAACTTGGGTCTAGTGATGGGTAAACAACTCCATCTTTTGTGGCACCGACTATATCGTAAGCATTTCCTGAGTAACCACCACTAACTTTGAATTTATTAGTAATCAATACTGAATGTCCATTTGGATTATCTTCTTCAGGTGGTACAACAGCAGATACACCATTTACTAATGATATCTGGTAAGCCAAGTCTGCTAATACTATTGGTTGTCCAATTTGCCACTTGTCAATATTGAAAAAATCTTTAACTCTTTGTATTGCTCTTAGTACAACTTCTTCTTTATTGTAACCTACTTTAGTGAGTAAATTAAATTTAACTCCAATATTAATAACAAAAGCGTTTTTTATATTTACAGCATCTGTTACCATTCTGAATTGTGTTAGATAAGTTTGCACATTTTCTTTTACTGCTTGATTTACTGTAACTAATTTTTTATTTGCGTCAAATCCTAGTAGATACATATTAAGAGCTAATGGATTTGCTATTCGTGCATCTGAGTTAGCACCAGACTTACTATCTAACTGACTATCTTGTACAATATACGATTTAGCTACATTACCATACTTAGGAGGTAATGCATAAACTCTCGTAATATAATCATCTTTTGTAACCGCTCTTTGTTGAGCTTGAAAGTAAGCTAAAGCGTTATTCTTTACTTCCACAATACTCTCAGCACTTCTTCCACCAGCTGCTGGTGTTGGGTTGTTTATAGCTATAGAGTTTTTAGTTGTAGCAGCTAGTCCTGTATTTAGACTTGTCTCATCTAAGTCTATATTAGCTGATTGTATACTCCTAATACTGTTACCTCTAACGTTATTACCAACACCACCACCATATCTGTAAGTGATTGTTAATTGAGTGTTGGATGGGGCTTGACCATAAGCTTTTGTCGCTAAAAAATTAGAAGGATCGAAAGCCGTATTCAGATAAGTTGGTGAACCAGGCAAAGATGAACCAACCGAATCAGGATTTGGAATTATTTCTTCATCAGGACTATCTGATGTACCAGCACCAAATCTTAATTCTGTTTTACCATCTTCTCTAATAAATGTTGTAAATCTTCTTGATGTCTTTAAAAGTTTTAATAGATAAGGAGCTTGGTCAGCATAAGTGTACAGTTGGTCATCATTCTTAGATGTATTTTCCATATCTGTAAATACTGTATCTTGAGCTAAATAAGGAACTTCATACCAATCATTACCATCACTGTCTGTACAAGAAATTATTTCTAAAATGTTTTGATTAGCCAATGCAATTCTTTTGTATTTTTCAGCTGCATTAAAAGTAAAAAATTCTGTAGTAACTGTACCACTTGAGGCTCTTATGCCTTTCTTTAGTAGGTAAGTAACAGGTACATTAGCAGAACTTTCGTAAACAGTTATTGTCATTGGGTCGTAAGAACTTGAAAATTTAAAATTACAATCTTCGGTTGTAACAAAAGATATTCCTGTATCTGACTTAACTTGCATACCTGCTTTTAAATTCATAGCATAGTTTAAATCAGGCTTAGTTGTATAACTATCACCGGTCCCACTTGAGATAGCTGGAACAGTTTGAAATACATCTAAATCTACTGAAGCAGCTGAAGATAGTTTTGGTTTATAGCCCAATGACTGAGCCATATTGTAAACAGTTCTTTTTTCTTCAGCAAATGATAGTAAACTTTCTTTGAACTGATTGTCTACATAGTAAGAAAGTACATCACCAACATAACTTGCCATTTCGATAAACATCATACCTGGTGAAGATTCATTAAAATCATTGTACTGATTTGGAAAGTATATCTTAGTAAATTCTATTAGGTTATCTTTGAAAGATGTAAAATCTTTATTTAGATACCTAACTTCTTTTACTGATTTTTTTGTTACTGAATATGGCATTTACTTTCTCCTACTAATCAACATTATAATTTGAAAAATTTAAATTTAAATTTTCTTCTGAAGTTACATCAACATCTAAAGTAAATCTTAGATTAACATTAGCTACATCTTTATTGGTATCTGAAAAGTTAGTTTCGATACTAACAATGTTTATAAATGGTAAAAATTCTCCCATAGCTCCTCTAATCTCTTCTTCAACTCTACTTTCTAAATCCGTGTTTTCTTGTGAGAAAACTAAAGAAAGTAAATTTGTTCCAAATGTAGGATTACCTAACCTCTCACCTTTGTTAGTCAATAGAAGATTTTTTATATTAGACTTAGCTTGTTCTAATGCAGTTTTAGTTCTATTGAAAAACCCATTTTGTGTATGAGTTAGAGGTAACTCTAAACCAATAAAAGTATCTTCATTTAAATCGTTTTCAATAACACCCATTATGATTTACCATCCTTCTTCTTTAATGCGTTCATCACACCCCTATAATCTTTTGTTAGGTCACTCATCACATCTTGTACTGCTTTATTTGATGTATCAACACCAGCTGCTTGTGCTGTTTGCATAGC
>Ga0315315_10003992_pt1 | contig 13622 bp, 28 predicted proteins | sample M140m3416metaG_FD_203699 | JGI IMG/M metagenome (GOLD analysis project Ga0315315, IMG submission 203699) | Ammonia-oxidizing marine archaeal communities from Monterey Bay, California, United States - M1 40m 3416 | ecosystem: Environmental > Aquatic > Marine > Intertidal zone | place: USA...
AATAGGTTTAGACATAGGATAAAATATTACTTACCTGTTTCTATTTCAAAATATAAAATAACCCCGAACATATCAGACGAGTTCTTTTTTGATCTAGATCATGTAGACTATACGCGGAATCGGTTCGCTATAGGTCTAGGTGCTCAAATAGGGAGAGTAAAACCAGAGCTATATTACTTTGCAGAGTTTAAGAAGAGCTCAGATTGGAAGAGAGTTGACGTGGTTGGGTTATTATTTAAATATCAATTTTAATTATGGAACTAGTTACAATATGGATGGCGTTAGGCTTTTTACTAGCAGCCTATTCGGTAATAGCAAACGATTCGGTACAAACACTCGGAACTTGGATAGCATCTAATAACGAGAAGTTTAAATGGACTACAATGTGGGCTGGAGCCTCTATTGTTCTTCTATTCACTCTGTGGTATGGATGGGCAGTTAATGGAGGAGACATTTCATATGGTAGATTAACTAAGATACCTTTTGTAGACATACAATGGTATCATGCATTAGCACCAGCAATTCTAGTATTACTTACTCGTATAGGGGTACCTGTTAGTACTTCATTTTTAGTATTATCAGCATTTGCATCTACGTTCGTACTAGAGAAAATGTTGCTCAAATCTATTGCTGGTTATGCAGTAGCAGCTATCGCAGCATATACTATCTGGTTTGTGTTGTCTAAGATTCTTGATGAGAGTAAAGACGTAGATATTAAACACGAAACATTTTGGAGAGTAGCTCAATGGACTACAACTGGCTTCTTATGGTTTACTTGGTTGTCCCATGACATGGCTAACATAGCTGTGTTTTTACCTAGAGCAGTACCTGCAGACTTAATGGTGATTATTTCTATAATTTTCGTAGCTGGATTAGCGTTCATGTTTAAAGAGCGTGGTGGTAAAATTCAACAGATTGTTCTCAATAAAAGCAGTACGAAGTTTATTAGGTCAGCTTGTATTATTGATTTTGTTTATTGGATTATATTATTCATCTTTAAAGAGGTTAACAATATACCGATGAGTACTACTTGGGTGTTTGTTGGCTTGTTGACTGGTAGAGAGTTAGCGATTGCTGCTGTATCTAAGAAGAGAAAAGCAAAGCAAGTCTTTCCTCTTGTCGCGAAAGACTTTGGTCGAATGATGATTGGTTTATGCGCATCCGTAGTGGTAGTAATTGTAGTTCATCATTTGAAATAAGATACTAAACCCATAATTAATTAAAATGAAAGTAAGACATAAAAGATACGGCGCTGTAACAAATAAAGATTGGGGTAACATTATCAAGATTGTTGATAATGAAGAAAATAATTACAGTGGGCGCATTCTGAATATAAACCAAAATCATACTACATCGACTCATTTTCATTCTCAAAAACATAAAACAATATATGTCTTGCAAGGCACTTTAACTATAGAAGTTATTGAGCCAGACAATGCAGAATTAGTTCAATACGATGTAGACTCAGAGGAATGTTTTGAAATCGAACAGAATGTAGCGCATCGTTTAATGGCTAAAGATGGTGGTGTTACTGCTATTGAAGTTAGTACGTTTCATCATGACAACGATGTATTTAGAGTAGCTAAATAACCATAAGTTATCTCAGACACTAAAGCACTCATTTAGTAATTAGCCTATTGTTGGTTCAATTCTGACGATAGGCAGCCTTAAATAATTACAAGTAATATGGAAGTACTGTTACCGTATTCATTTGGTTTAGTGTTTGGTGGTTTTTTTATGTGGGCGTTTATACGGCGCAAACAACCGTCAATACCATACCTTGGACATCAAGGTCATACATCAAAAATTAAACAGTTATGGTTAATATGGTGCCGAACTGTTGATCATCGAATCGGAAAAACTGATGATGATGAACCACAAATACCTATACTATCCCTCGAACAAGCGAATGTTAGCTTAATTTTCAGAACGAGTATTATCATAATTAATATTATAACTTGTTTTTTTATTGTAGCTAATATAATACACAAATGGTAATAATTAATGATACCTTATTATAATCAAAAACATATGAAAGTAAAACCAGTAGAAGAGTTAAGACAGTATGTGATCGAAAAGATTACATCCGCAGACGATTCATCTCTTGTCTGCAAGGCATACGAAACCCTATCCGGAAATATAGTCACAGATGAAGCTGAAGTCGAGGGAACTGGAGAGGAATGGGTTTATGTTTACGAGTCCTAGTCGAGTTTCGACTTGACTAGCTCTCTAGCTACGCTATAATAATGGCGTTGTTAGAGAAGAAATGAAACTAAACATAAACAAAACTAAATTCGAAAAGATATCTGACGTCGATGTACCTGATATCTATTATAACCGCCTTAAGTCAGGAATCGATGTAGTTGATAATGCTTTCGGTAATGGTTTTCTCCCTTCTAGCACTGTTGTTATGAGTGGAGAACCTGGCACCGGTAAGACTACATTCCTATTGCAAGTCTTAGAAGAGCTCGCCGTTAGGAAATACAATGTAGGTTATGTTTCTGGAGAAGAATGCATAGAGCTGCTTAAGGTAAATTGTGATCGTATAGGAGTCAAGAACGTCTTAGCTTGTAACGAGACGAACTTAAACTCCATACTAAAACATATCCCGAGCTTTGATGCTTTAGTTATAGATAGCTTTCAGTCTTTGAGCTCAAATAAGAGAGGTCTAGCTCATGAGAAAGAATGCGTTGAAAAGATTTGCGCCGCAGCTAAAAAACATCAAACAACTGTTTTTATTATCTCACATATTACTAAGACTGGTAAAATGAAAGGTAGTACGCTACTACCTCACTCTGTGGATGTAGTCTGTCATTTGACTAGACATGACGACTTCGACGAGATGGAAGATAAATCTGTAGTGCTTAATATTACTAAAAATAGATTCGGCCCTACTTTAGTACGTGAGCTTAATTTCACATCTAGAGGTTATGACTGGACTACTGTGAAAGAATCTAAAATAGAGAATACTGTTGCTCCTAAGAGTCAACGAAACAAGCAAGAGCTATCCACCATCAAACAATTAGCAGAAAAAATTAAAGATGGTAAGTTTAGTATTGATGAGGTTACTAAAAAGATAAAAAACAGGTCTCGTGCGTATTATGTCTTGAAACAATTACGGGATAATGGTACAATAGTAGAAGCTGATAAACCAGGTAAGAGTAAAACCCATTTTATATTCAAGAAATAATGCAAACGTTTCTCCCATATAACAATTACTATAAGAGCGCTAAAGTATTAGACCGTCTGCGTTTAGGTAAACAAAGAGTAGAGGTACTTCAATTGCTTAACTCTATTAAAGCGTCAAAAGAAGATAAGCCATACAGAGGATGGAAGAATCATCCATGTCGGAATATGTGGTACCTAAAAGGCAAACATGATTATTCTAACTCATTAGTTGTTTACGGTCTTGCGGTATGTAAGGCCTGGAAAGAACGAGGTTATAAAGATACTTGTTACGAAAAGATATCAGCTCACTTTGACCATTCCACTGAGACTGTTACTCCTCCGTTCATAGGTGTTGATAAATTCCATGAGTCACATCGTAGTATGTTAACTCAAAAGGCTAGTGACTGGTATAGAAAGTTGTGGCCTTCTACTCCAGATAATTTAGAATATTATTGGCCGGTATGATTAACAATTACTATCCAAAAAGAATTTAAAAGTCGGTGAGTACAACGCCTCCATCGCCTCCTCTCGAATCTAGATACAGAGCAGCGGTCTTGATACCGCAATGGACAGAGATGGTAAGACATCTTACACTTAATATCCAACTAGAGGGTTATTATATCGTAGGTGGCGCTACGACGACTTTAATTTAGAGCAATGAAAAAAACGACTGTATATAAAACGTTAGATGAGTTGAAGATGGATATTATAAATAGGTTGAATGATCCTGCTGGCAGTTCGTTGTGTGTGACAAGAGCCCATGAAGCTATGTTTGGTAATTTGATACCTCACGCTGTAGGAAAAGATGCACCTAAAGGGAAATATAAAGTTGTACTTACTACTCCTTTACCTAATTAATTTATATGGGAATGTTCGACGATATTAAAGTACCGGTAGCTTATTTAAGAGGTATCTTAGATAAGAAGACAGAAAAACTATTTGATGATGATGTAGTCTTTCAAACTAAGAGTTTAGAGAATGCGATGTTTACTTACAAAGTTCATCGAAGACAATTATATAGAGCATCAATGTTAAGCGATGATAAATGGGATAAAGATCTGTTTACTGGTGAGATCGACTTTTATACGTCTGTAAAAGATGAAAAAGAGACTGAGCATTGGTTTGATTTTAAATTTATCTTTAAAGCTGGTAAACTAGATTCAAAAGAGTTTGTAGGTACTCATGTTCATCAGACAAAGAAAGAGAAACAAGAGAATGAAACTATGACAATAATCGAGCAACAATATTTTGATGAGCATAGAAGTAAAATTCTTGTTAAATTTTGGGATAAGTTGAGTAAAATATTCTCTCGTTTATCAAATTATGCTCAATTAAAAACTCAACTACCATATAAGATAAGAGAGCAAGCATATAAATCTTCCGGTCGGTTAAAGAAAACCCCAAACATACTAGATCAATTTAAAAAATAATGGCACACTTCATTAAATTACATGGCCCGGACAACGCAGAGATGTTATTCAATCTCGATACAGTTGTAAGTATTGATCCTCTACCTGACGGTACAATGATATGTACTAGATGGGGCAGCACAAGAGTTAAAGAGGACTTAGATACAATATACAAAATGTCTAATATTAATAACGGTTTAGGCCCTAACGAAATGCTTATTACTGAGTGAAGTTATTCATACCTATAATAGCTTATGGGGGACAGGTTCATGCTGAGTTTATGATGAGCATTATGCGCTTGCAGCATGAATTTGTTAAGAAAAAAATATCAGCTCAGTATCATCCAATTACGGCAGAGAGTTTAATTAGTCGTGGTCGTAACGGAGCCGCGGCATTTTTCTTGCAGTCTGATTGTGATTATATGCTTTTTGTAGATACTGATATTTCTTTCGACCCTAAAGACTTTAACGAGATTGCTAAAGTAAAGAAACCTCTCACTATAGGTGCGTATTGTAAGAAGTATATTAGAAAAGATAAAATAGAAAATTACGTAAAACGTAAACAGTTATTAGAAGATGACTGGGAGAGTTATTCAACAGATTTTAGTACCGAAATTCCATCTAATGCTAAACCAGAAAAAGTAGTGAAGGTTAATTATGGAGCTACAGGTTTTATGCTTATACATAAATCAGTATTCGAGACTATTATTAAACAACGACCTGATCTCAAATATAAAAATGATATTGATTTTTATACAGCTGGTGGTGATAATTTTTATGACTTCTTTTCTGTGAGAGTTAATCCTAATACTAAAAAGTATGAAAGTGAAGATTATGGTTTCTGTCAATTATGGAAAGAATGTGGTGGAGAGATATATTGTGCTACTAATACTAATTTAACACATATTGGTAGACATCAATACAAAGGTAACTTATACAAACAATTACATTTCTGGAATGCCTAGTCAATTAGATTTAGATAAAACATATTTAAAAATGGCTTATGTATGGTCTAAGTTATCAAAAGCTAAACGCAAGAAGGTAGGCTGTCTAGTTGTTAAGGATGGTCAAATTATTTCCGATGGGTATAACGGTACTCCATCTGGTTTTAATAATGAATGCGAGTACGATGGTCATAAAAATGGACTACCCATACTAATCACAAAACCTGAAGTGCTACATGCTGAGAGTAATGCTTTGATGAAATTAGCTAAAGGTACTAACAGTAGTAAAGGCAGTACAATCTATCTAACTATGAGCCCATGCTTTGATTGTGCGAAGTTAATTATACAAGCAGAAGTAGCTAGGGTAGTTTGTAGTGAAGAATATAGGGTTAAGGATGGTATTGAGTTTCTAAATAAAAATAATATCCAAGTGGATATAATTTAATCATGGCAACCACATCCGCTTCCGCAACATTCATCTTGTTCAGTATCTTGTTCTTGTACTTGTGGCTTCTCAGCAGAAGTCGCACCAGTAAATGAAGAGTTTAAATAATTATGTCCCAGTTCATTTTCCATATAGCTCTATAAATATATTTATGAAATATTTATTATTCTTCCTACTGGGTAGTTCAATTATTGCTGAGGAACCTTATAATCAAATCACTAAGAGAAATGCCTTTTCGTTATTAACAAAAAATACTAACACAGTATCTTACCAGTCAGTAATTGTTAAACCACGAATTAAATTAAACTTAACAGGTATCACTACCAGAGGCGGAGTAACGAATGTCTATATGTTTTCTAAAGACCTACCTAAAAGATATTTAACACTTACAACAGGAAAGTATCGTAGAACTAATAGTGGAATTACTTTATTAAGCGTAGAACAAGGCGTAGCAGTAGTAGACAATAATGGTACTAGAGAATTGCTTACTTTCGATACACACAAATTACCATCTGTGTTAACATTACCATCATTAAAATCTACACCCACTGTAGTTAAAAAGAAAAACAGTAACAAAGTTAAAATCGCGCCATCAATCTCTAGACCAAATATAGTAAAAGTACCGACTCGTACCCCTAAAGTGGATCCTAGAATAATTGAAAAAGGATTAGAATATATAAACAAAATAGAAGACAAGGAAAAAAAAGAATATATTCTTCAGAGACTTGAGAGAATACAAAGCGGTCAAGAACAAATAGATAGAAAAATAGATAATAACGAAATGCGAAGGCGATACGACGAAAGAAAAAAAAATAAATGAACGTAAAACTTATTTCACTTACCCAGCCATTTGATAATGATACCACAGCTCGTGGATATCCTGAAGACTTAATTGCGTATTGTGCTCGAGTAAGTAACCCAGAAAATCAAAACAATAAACAAACAGCTCCTAGACTACTTAAGTTTCTAATAAAGCACAAACATTGGTCACCGTTTGAAATGGTTGACATGTGTGTAGAGATAAAAACCTCTAGAGCTATCGCTGCCCAGATATTAAGACACAGGAGTTTTTCTTTTCAAGAATTCTCTCAACGTTATAGTGCTGCTACAGATATAGAGCCAATCGAATTAAGATCTAAAGCAGATACTAATAGACAGAGTAGTTCAGATGTAATAGATGATCCAGTGCTTAAGAATGTAGTACAGCACTCTATAGATACAGCGATGATGACTTATGATAAGCTTATCACTCAGGGTGTTGCTAAAGAGCAAGCTCGTATGGTGTTACCATTAACAACCCAAACTACTATGTATATGAAAGGAAGTATTAGAAGTTGGGCACATTATATCGATTTGAGAACAGAAGAAAATACTCAAAAAGAGCATAGAGATATAGCACAAGAATGTAAGAATATTTTTAAAGAGAATTTACCTAACGTCGCTGAAGCATTATGGGGGATCAATGATTGAGCTAGCTTTAGATTTCGCGATTGGTATAATTATTTTTATCGTTTTTATGTTTACAGCTGAATCTACATATATGGTTAGTGCTAAAAAACGTAGACAACAAGAAAGAAAGAAAAAATATGAGAGAATTAGTAATAGGTAAAAATAATTTAGTTATAGAAGCAGTTAAAGAGATCTTATTTGATTTCATTATTTTCGGATTGTTCGTAGGAGTAAGTACTTCATTAATTTTATTTATATTAGGTCAAAGTAACCCTACAGCAGGAGGTATTGCATTCGGTGCATGGTCGTTTGCAATAGCTGCAACTTTGCACACTATTATCACAGACGGTACCGCGGTAGCTGTTGGTATTATTTTATTACTATGGGCTGTAATTGTGTATGGTATTGGTTATTTGTTCTATTGGATGTTGTTTCTTTAATAGAAGGAATTAGTTGCATATTATTCAGACACTAATATAATACTATTGAATGTCAAAGTATACGTTTACAAAAGGGGAAGGAGATGTAGGGTTTGGCGATCTCAAAGTAGGTAAAAAGGATAAGTCTAAGAAACTCTCCACTAGTAAAACCTTTAATCAATTAGTCAAATCGTTGTATCGTTCGACTATGCTGGCTCAATCTAAAGTTGAAGAGCTGCATATTCAAAACTTTGTAGAAAGATATTTTGATGAAGAAGGAAAACCTAATTTTGTTACGCTAACTCTACCAACTAATGATGGAGACGGTTCCCATCAAGTAGATGTAGATGTACCTTTATTAACATTAGCTCACAACACTCATCTTAGTATTAAAGAGCTAGATGTTGAGTTCGAAGTTGAGCTAGGACATTTTGAGGATATTGACGATGATGATATAAGTGCAAAAGTATCTACCGTTGGTAATAAAAATATTGCGAAGATTAAACTAAAATTAGACTCTGACTCTCCACCAGAAGGTATTGCTAGAATCCGTCAAGAATTAAATAAAATATTACCGAGTTAGATTGAATAATTTATTCGGCTATATAAATACTTTTTGATATGGCAGGTATAGCAGACCAATTTAAAGGACTTCCAATGTCCGACCTTATTAGTCAGCCGTTAATCGCGGCTGCGCAAGCACAGGGACAACTTGCGGGGGTAACACAGCAATTTATTCACGATATCGGTTTAGAAGGTAAGCCTGTATCTGAAGGCGGTACGGGATTATCAGCTAGAGAAGTAAGCTTTGGTTTCAATTCTCCAGTTACAGATAAAGACGGTAATACAACCTTAGCGAAGAATGCTTTGAATGTTCCTTTGCTATCTATTGTAAATGTTCCTAACTTATCAGTTAAGAAGGCTACTGTAGATTTTACAATGGAAGTTAAGTCTTCTAGTAAAGATACAAGCTCTTCTGCTACTACAGGTAATGTTAGTACTACAGCTAAATATAAAGCATGGTGGTCTCCAGTCTCTGTAAAAATGACTGCATCAGTTTCTACTAACAAAAAATCTGAGTCGGTTCGACAAACAGATAACTCAGCTAAGTATGATGTACATGTAGAAGCTAGAGATGACGGAGCCCCGGAAGGTTTAATGAAAGTGTTAGATATTCTTAACTCTTCAATAGCTCCTAACGGAGGATCCACTACAGTTAATCAGGCTTCAGGTGGTTGATAACATATTCGGAGATTAGTTTTAGCAAAGGTGGCTTCGGCCACCTTTTTTTGTAAATATATTTGTTATGAGTATTCCCCGTAGACGACGAACATCAATTAGAACAGTTATTGCCAACTTACAAAGAGCAATTGACGAATTAGACGAACGTGTAACCATGTTGGAAGAAGAAGATGACTGGCTCGAAACAGAAGAATGGTCAGCTCCAACAACAGTTACCGAACACACTGGAATCGGAAGCACGGTCCCTGCTGTAACAATTACAGCTGAATCATTTGCTAATTTAATTAACTCTCAAAGTATAAATACTTCTATGAGTGAAGGAAATGTAGGAATTGGAAGTACAGCTACAGATGGAAACATCGGAGTTGGAACCACAACCGGTAGCGTAGGTGGTGGGTCACCTCAAGCTAACGTAGGTATTGGAAGTACAGGCACTGATGGTAATGTTGGTGTCGGTAGTTCTACTGATGGTAATGTTGGTGTCGGTACCTAAACTCTTTTAAAAGAGTCAACATACAAACCTCTCGAAGTTCGAGAGGTTTTTTTTTTGTTATTTGCCTAAGTAAGACACTATTAAAGATGTTGCGAATCCAATCGCCGATGCTCCAATCGTTCCGTACATAACGAGCTTAGCACTCATTGTAGCTAATTGTACTTCTATTCTCTTTTGATTTTTTTGAAGCTCTTGTATATCTGAGTCCAAACGGCTTAACTCACTAAGTACTAATCGTCTCCACTCAGCCCAGGAACCATTTTCAAGTTTATTTGGATCATTACTCATGCGGTACAAGGGTTACTTTTTTATGTATTAATTTGCCATTTCTGTTTAGATCTCTTATCTTTACTGTGTGAGTGGCTCCGTTGATATCTACTGTAACTGTCTTCCTAGACCATTTAGAAATATCTACACCAATAATACTTTTTAGACCCTTGTTGTGGATTTGTGTTTTATCAACATCAAATGATTCTTGAAAGAAATCATTACACCATTTAATTCTGCCTGCTTCAGATACTAATACAATACAGTAGTCCGCGTCAGTAACATAATTAATAAAGTCATTTTCATGTAACTCGAGTTGATGTGTCAATTTTTCTAATTTTTTCAAATTAGTCACTTGTAATTATTTATGGAAAAGTTATAATAGAAGTATGAAATCAAAGCCTAGAATTTTGGTTATTGGTGATAAGTGCGCAGATCATTACACTTATGGTAATGTTACGCGTCTTTGTCCAGATGTACCGGCACCGGTTTTTATACCTAAAACAACGATCCAGACAGATGGAATGGCTGGTAACGTAACTAGACAGTTTGAAGAGTGGGGGTGTATTGTTGATAAAAAGTATAACACTGAGTTTATTTGTAAGCACAAATACATTGACGAAAAGACTAATCATACTATAATTAGAGTAGATACTGAAAATAACGTTAGTCGAATTGATTCAGAAAACTTAGACGAGTTAGTGCATCATGCTGAACAAAAATGGGACGCTATTGTTGTTTCTGATTATGGTAAAGGTTTCTTACACCAACAAGATATTAAAAAGATTTGTGAATCGCATCCATTAGTATTTGTTGATACTAAAAAGACACTTGATCATAATTTTAAATCATGTGCTTTTATTAAGATAAACGAACCTGAATGGATCGCTACAAAAGATAATGTATCTCCAGAAGTTAAAAGTAAAGTTATTGTCACCTTAGGTGGTAATGGTTGTATGTATAATGGTAAGAACTATCCAGTTATTCCAGTAGACGTGTTCGACTTATCTGGAGCAGGAGATACCTTTATGTGCGGTCTAGTTATTTCTTATATTCATGAGAAGGATATTGATAAAGCTATATGGCATGCTAATGATTGTGCATGTAGAGTAGTCCAGAAAAAAGGTGTTGCAACTATTGAGATTTGATATATAATAATATCATATGAGTTATTACGACTTAAAACTACTCAAAAGACCTAAAGGTACAACTCATGCACGGCTTGTAACCGATAACGGTAAAAAGGCTCAATGCGAAATTAAAGATTTCGAAGTGTTTGAAGGAGTCGAAGGAGATGTAACGTTCTTAAAAGAGGAACGTAGCGGTAAATATAAAGAATTAGGAAATATGTATTTTGACGGTATTTGGCCGATTAAGGTTGAAGAAGAAGAAACAGTAGGAAATTAACGAATTTATATTAAGTATTATGAGTATGAAAAAAGTCATATTGACAGTAGCCTTAATTGGCTTAATGAGTAGTCCAGTCCAAGCGGGCTGGTTTGGTGCGAAGTTCGGAGAAACATCTAGTGTTACTCTTTTTGGTCAGACACTTCAAGTGTCTGTTCCAAGTGTAACATTAGGAAGCGCAGCTGGAACAAAAGTATCTGCTTCTGCAGATTCAAGTAGAGCCAGTGTTTCACTTCCGTTCATCAAAATCGGAGCAAAGACTCCTAAACTAACTGTAGGAGCTGGTTCTGATAAAGTATCAATTTCTACTGCTGGAGTAAAATCAGCAAAAGCGGAAGTTGATCCGAGACGAGCAGCTAGAATTAAAGCTGCTAAATCGGGTCGAAAGCCTGGAGCAAAAAAGAGGGCAGGTTCTAAGAAGAAGTAAACTCTTAGAAAATATGGGGATATTGAAGAGTCAGTCTTTCGAGACTGGCTCTTTTTTATTATATTTATATCTTATAAATTATAAATATTTACATGAGTGAGCAACCTAGTGGATTTGAGTTGAATAAGGATACAAGTTTAGGAATTAATCTTAAATGGTTAATACAAATTATAGTATTAGCAGGAGCAGCAGTGTATGGATATTTTGGTTTAACAGCACGAATATCTCAATTAGAAATAGATGTATTGAGAATGAAAGACTCTGTACAAATGAATTCAGAATTTAGAGTTAAATGGCCTTTAGGTCAGCTAGGAGCTTTACCAGATGATGCAGAACAAAATATGAGATTACGGTTCATAGAAAAAGATATGCAAGTATTAGAAGCTCATGTAGATACTTTAAGAATTAAATCTGTTCAACATCTAGAAAAAGAAAGAGTTGCAAAGTAATTACAAGTATCTTATAATAGGTTTTATGAAAGCATTCTTAAACTATGAGTACATGATTACTCCTGGTGTACTTAAGGTTATATCTTATATTGGAATTGTGTTAGCAATTATTGCTGGCTTATTCACCGCATTCACAGCTGACTTTATCACTGGAATCGGTACAGCAGTACTTGGACCAATCGTTATACGAATCTACGCAGAGCTAATGCTCCTAGCATTCGAGATACATAAGGAGCTAAAGAACATATCCTCTAAGTAGACACCAAATATATAATCTGTTGAAGATTATCCCACGTGACCCTGTCAAATATCAGACAGGGTCTTTTCATGACTTCATCTCCGATTCTTAGACCGTACACCTCTTCTTCGACTTCGACTAGATCAGTTATAAAGTCAGTTAAATGTAATTTTTTTATCCATTTGTAATAGATGTCCTTATTATGTTTATGCGTTTCTAAAAGGAACTCCGCGTCTTTTCTTACAAAAGTAGATACATACAAACAAACAGATCTAATTGCGAGAGACTCAGAAGGAGGACACACAATTCCTTCTCTAAAGATAATAGGTTTAGTACTTGCCATCGCTCTGGAAATATTTATAATCTTTGGTATGGGAATGATAGATAATATTCGATCAGCTAAAGACGTTAAACAAGCAAAAGAGTTTCTAGACGCATTGAAAGGTTACGGACAAGCATCTAAAAAGACTATTCGCCGCGCAGAAAGAGCTATAGTTCTTGTAGAAAAGAGTTTAGCAACATCTAAAAAATCTAAGAAAATAAAAACTACTAAGAAGAAGAAGTCTTAGTAGTTGGCGCGACATTATTAGCATCAACTTCTTCTTTCTTACATTCATCACAAAGTAATTTGAGTCTGTGTTTAACATTAACCCACATTAATTCAGACTCATTAAAATTTTCTTTACATTTCCAGCACTCGGTCATATAAATATTTAATAGTATTATGGACTTAAATCTAATAAATGAAAGATATACAGATACTCGATATCATTCATACTTCCTTTTAAAAGAGAGTTGGGATACATTTTCACCATCTCAAAAAAGATTTATTAAAGAGTGTGAAGATATTACTCATTCTGTTTTTCCAGAGCTGTTACAAGAAGGTCCTCTAGATAAGTTTCGATCTAAAGCAGCTGGAGCTATAGCTGGAGCAAAGAATTTAGGAAAGAGTTTAACAGGACGAGGTTCAGAAGCAGAGAATATAGAACAAGTTAAAGTTAACAAAAGAGTTCAAATCTTTCAGAGTGGTGTTGGTAAAGTATTAGGAGACCTACAAAGAGATTTAGGTAAGATGGGTATTCAAGGCGAAGACCATCCTACTATAAAAGCTATTAATTATATTAATGGTTCAGCAAATCAAATAGGTACAGAAGAATATCCAATAGAAGTTAAAGCTGGTCTAGGAGGTCGGATGGCTGATAAAGCTCTTGAATGGACTAATACTAAAATACAAAAGATTTTAACAGACATTAAAGCAGCTGCAGA
>Ga0315315_10003996_pt1 | contig 13618 bp, 9 predicted proteins | sample M140m3416metaG_FD_203699 | JGI IMG/M metagenome (GOLD analysis project Ga0315315, IMG submission 203699) | Ammonia-oxidizing marine archaeal communities from Monterey Bay, California, United States - M1 40m 3416 | ecosystem: Environmental > Aquatic > Marine > Intertidal zone | place: USA...
GATTTTTTTCGAGCCAAGCGTGCATTAAAGCGGCAATAAAAGCATCTCGACCGTGTGAACCTGTGCCGGTCCTGCAGATTCTCGGACTTTTAATGCTGCAGTGGGCAAAGAAGCTAACCCTCGCGAGCAAAACCGTCCGATACTATCCGCACAACCCGAAATAAGCGGACCGGGGCGCGAAGCTTTTTGCGACGTGCTTGGCTCGTTCTTCTTCGGGGGCACACGGGAATTGCCCACTTGGGTGATGTGTGTAGGGAGGTAGAGCTCGGTTCAATACCGGACTCTATCGCAAAATTAACTGCAAGACGGTGGAATAAGCGATGTCGGTAAGGAAGCTGGCTTCAGGCGTACTCGCGGCACTAGCTCTTCTGGGCGGTGCTGTAATTGCGGACGCCAAAGACCCAATTAACGTGGTCGACCCCTTCGAATTTGACCCAGACTTTCGCTGGTTTGAACCAGTTTATGATCTGGATCTCGTCGATATGAAACCCGAGAAACGGGCTCATACCGGTTGGTTCGCTACCTATGACCGACTCAACCTATTCGCCGGCAGGCCTGACATCGATAAGCCCGACACGGGCGAGAACAGAGTCGATAGCGGTTGGGGAAACCGTTACGAAGTCGGCTTCATGTTGCCCGGCGAGAAGCATGGGTGGATGTTCAACTGGACAAAACTCAATGTCTTCGCTGCTGACACTTTCCAGCAAGAGAGGTTGAACCGTTACATCCCACCTTCCGATGGGAGCACCGAAGACATTTACCCGCCGCTCACGCAGCCGTTCGGTTTTCCGGTCCGCCTTTCGGAAGCCAATAACCTTGGTTCGAACTTTCGCTTCTACAACGTCGGCGAAACACAAAACGTGTTTAAGTACCAAGGCTATGAGCTTAATAAAACATGGCGAATGACACCCTACCACTACGGCGGGATTGTTGAGCCGCTAATCGGCTTGCGGTACATGAAGCTAAGAGACGTCAACGCCTTCAATAGCTATGTCAGCAGCATCTACCCACCACCACCACCACTCATCGTCATTGATCCACCAGCTGAGACACTGACCACACAGAAAGACATCACACTCAACGACATGTTCGGCGGTCAAATTGGATTCCGATACTTCAAACCTCATGACCGCTATGTGCTGTCAACAGACTTCCGGGCATTCTTCGGGGGCAACTGGCAATCGTCAAAGTTCCAGACGATCACCGAGTACACGGAGTACGAAGAACTTGGAGTTGGAGCAGAGGTTGTGAGCATGCAAACGGTTGAAACGCCAGCGATCTACAGCAAGAACTCCGAGTTTTACTTCGGATATGATGTTCGGGCTGAATTGAGCTATCAACTCACCAAAATGTTCTCTGTCCGAGCCGGTATGCAAGCGATCCAAATCGGTCGCGGTGTCTGGCGAGGTGGACAAGGCAGCCAAGGAACGTTGGCCGGAGGCGATAAAGATCAAGGCGTCTTCATGTTCGGTGCCACCTTTGGCTTGAACCTCAATCACTGATTCTGTCAGTTCCCAACGACAGCCAGTAGTCAACCGAAAGTAAAATGGCCCTGCAAAGTGAACTTTGCAGGGCCATTTTTTGGTTTGTTACTGGCACGGGATATAGTGCTACTGAACTAGCTTTTGGCAAGCAAGGTACGCAACTCGTCAAGCTCAACGCTCAATCGATGCCGAAGCGGGCTTTCAGGCCGCAACTCTTCCTCAAGCAGTTCCTCTGCCTTGTCGAAGGTCGCTTCATCTCGTTTCGGATTGTTGATGATTTCCCGAAACATGCTCTCCACAGTTGACTCAGTAAGCAAGACATTCTCCTTCGATGAATAAAGCCAGATCTAAGTATTTCGCGAGCCGGGCATTTAGAAATTCAGGGTAATCAATAAGTATTACCCGGCGCTCTCGCAGCGATTCTAGGGCAGTCCCCAAATGCCGCAAGGTCTATCATGACTCAAGCGGCCCAACTTCGCAAATTCATTGAGCTGAAACCGGACTCGACTCAAACCCAAGTTCCGCAAGGTGACTTGCAGTGCGACCAACCGTGAACCGAATCTGCTCGTCCGTGTGTTCGCTGGTGATGAAAAAACGCAACCTGGCTGCTGACTCATCGACTGCGGGATAAAGAATAGGCTGGACATTAATCCCATCGCCTTTGAGGCGGTGTGACAGCCTTAACGCCACCATTGAATTACCGGTAATCACTGGAATGACCGGGGTTCCCCCACTGTCTCCGGTATCCAAGCCTGCTTCGTGACACAGGCTCAGGAATAGCTCACTTTTCGCTCTCAGCATACCAACCCGCTCTGGTTCGGCGTCTAACGTCCGCAAAGCAGCCAAGGCGGCACCTACCTGACCCGGAGGCATACCGACGCTGAAGACAAATCCTGGCGCAGTGTACCGCAGCAACTCGATTAACTCCTTGCAGCCAGCGATGTATCCACCGCAGGACGCTGCCGATTTACTCAGTGTCCCCATCCAGATATCGACGTCACGAGCATCAATTCCGAAATGCTCAGCCATCCCACGACCCGTCTCGCCCATCGTGCCAAAGCTATGTGCCTCGTCTACCATCAACAGACTTCGATGTCGCTTTTTGACCTCAATGAACTTGGGAACATCAGAATAGTCCCCATCCATGCTGTAAACGCCCTCAATTGCGATCAGGACACGACGATACTGTGACCTGATTTCGGTCAGCATCCGATCCAAAGCTTCGTAATCGTTGTGCGGAAAAGGTCGGCGTCGAGCGCCCGATAACAATGCTCCCTGGACGATACTGTTGTGGGCGAGCGAATCATGGATGATCAAATCGCCTTGGCCCACCAGATGGCCGATGGTGGTCTCATTGGTTGCGTGGCCCCCGACCATCAAAATCGATCGATCGACCCCGATCCACTCTGCGATCATCTGCTCAAGTTCACCGTGGATCGGTTTTTCACCCGAAACCAAACGGCTAGCTGAAACACTTGTGCCGTATTCATGAATGGCATCGGCGGCACTATCCATCACGGCAGGGTGCCCGCTGAGTCCAAGATAGTTGTAGCTCGCAAAACTGATCAGCTCGTTCCCATCGACCACGGTGTGGTCGCGTACGATGCCATCGTGCACGGTGAAGTAGGGATTAGGCACGCCCGTCATCAGCATTTGCCGCATCGTTGATTTCAAGCGGCGGTACTCAGCAAACTGCTCGAAACTGTCCTCCGGTTCAACCTCAACAACAGGCGCAACCGCAAGTTCGTCGGAAGCGTCGGTATTCACCTCCGCATCCACGACTTCACCTCGAAGCAGAGCGGCAGCACGAGCCTCGCCACCGGGCGGCAAATAACGTTCAATCGCTAACGCTGTCTGACCGATCGTCTCGATGTCATCAAGCACCTGTTCGGGGAACCTGCCACCGAAAGTCTTCTCAAGCTTGCGGGCAATTTCAAGACGCTCCAAGCTATCAAGTCCAAGATCCAGGACGATATTAGTAGTCGCCTCCAATGCCACCGCTCGCTCACCAGCAACTCGGCGCACGTGATGCTTGATCGCCTCGATCACAACCGGACTCACATTGCTGACATCGACGTCAGCCGAACGTCCACCGGCCGCGGCGGCTTGCATCATAGGTGCAGCATCGAAGTTCATCCGAGCTTCGTTATTCTCTTCCCATCGAACCCACTTGGCGATCAGTTTCAAATCACCGTCTCGAACCGCGTGTAAGCAGGCGTGCCTTTGAATTTTGCCGCTGCTCGTTTTTGGAACACTACTGTTACGAACGAGGTAAACGGCATCGGGTGGTAGATCATGCTCCGCAGTCACAGCCCTACGAATTCTCTGCAGGTTCCCGTCTCCGTCGATATTTCGTCGGCGTACGGTCTCAGCAACGATGACCAGTTGTTCTCTACCCTCGTAGTCCATCGCGAATGCCGCGACAGAACCGGCCTGTACCGCATCGCTTGATCTCTCAACAGTCTCCTCAATATCCTGAGGGTAGCGATTGACCCCACGGACAATGATCATGTCCTTGACGCGACCGGAGATGTAAATTTGGCCATCGTAAAGGAAACCGAGGTCGCCTGTCCTCAAATACGGCCCATCGCCGTCAATGGTGGTCGCGTGGAACGTACGGAGCGTGGCGTCCTTACGCTGGTAGTAGCCTTGCCCCACCGAAGGGCTCTGCACCCATATCTCACCGATACTGTCGCTTGGCAGGATTTGTCGTGTACCAGGATCAACGATGATCACTTTTTCGTCCGGCAAAACCATACCACAGCCTACCAGCGTCCGCGCGTTCTCGTGGTCTGCCTGCACGGGACGCACAATCTTTTCAACTAACGCGCTACGGTCGAACGTGGTTAGCACTGGCCGAGTCTCAGCAGGGCCGCCCGTGACGATCAGAGTTGTCTCAGCCATCCCGTAACAAGGGAGGAACGCTGATCTACGAAAACCACACTGCTCAAACTTCTCGGTGAACGCATTCAAAGTGGCGGCCCTAATTGGCTCCGCACCGTTAAATGCGGTTTCCCACGTGGACAAATCAAGACCTTCTAATTCATGGTCTCGGATCTTGTCGACACAAAGCTGGAATGCAAAGTTTGGACCACCGCTAATCGTGACTCCGTACTTCGTAATTCCTTGCAACCAGCGTACAGGACGCTGCAAAAACGTCATCGGACTGGTCAATACATTTTGTCGCCCAATGTACAAAGGCATCAAAAGCCCACCCACGAGGCCCATGTCGTGGTAGGTGGGCAGCCAGCTCATGCCAACAATTTGAACCTGTGGCTGGAAACCATGCAGAATGAGCTCGCTGTTTGCGATCAGGTTGGCGTGATTGAGCATCACACCTTTAGGTGACCCAGTCGACCCTGAGGTGTACTGCAGGACAGCGAGAGTGTTCGGTGTGATCTTGGGTGAACGCCACGCGTCTGCGTCACGTGTGGCTGGATCATCCGTGCCTACCAACTGAACACCAATCAGGTCATCGTGAGGACGATCGCCGGTCAATTGCTCAGCGAGTGCTCGCGTCGTTAACGCCCATCGCGCATCAGCGTCCACCACTATCGAGCGAATCCGTGATGCCTTGCGGTTTCGCCGCGGGGGATAGGCTGGGACTGCGATGGCCCCGGCAGCATGGCATGCGTAAAATCCGATGACAAAGTCGAGGCCTGGTGGATAGACCAGTAGCACCCGGTCTCCACTGCGTACGCGACAACGTCCCTGAAGGTAGCCAGCAAGCGCGCGCACTTCGTCCCACAATTGTGAGTACGTTACACGCTGCTCAACCGACTCCACATCAGTGAAGATATAAGCTGTTTCGTTGGGTCGATGCTCAGCCCAATAACGCAAAACCGAAACAAAATTGTCTCGGGGAGGCGTCTGGGAGCCGAAATATTTGTGCAAATCCACGGTGGATGTCACCGCCTGGGAGCAAAGGGGAGGAATGGGTACTTCTGGGTTGATTTTTTCGGTCTCAACCCGACTTCTAGTCGCCGCTTGGAAAATGTAAGCTCGTGCTGCATAGTCTCAGTTGCTTCAACCGGAGTTAGGATAATGATCACTCAAGTTCATTATCCAACACCCCGTATGGTATTTTCGGTAACCGCTAGCCTGTCTGTTGAGGTGTTGCTCAACACGTCAACCAACCCGAACAACTCGTTTTACCCGACGATTCATGAGAAAAAATCACACATCTGATCAATCAGCGGCCGCATCATCGCAATCACACAACTCTCCGTTGAATGAACCGCAAAGCTTTCAGGGGCAACCACAGCGGTTAATCGATCGGGTTGTGAATCTACTCGACCCGGCAGGTAACATCTTACTTGGAACCAGCCAAGATGAAGCCTCTGCGTCGGTTAGACGCGGGGATATTGACGCTGTGCGACAAATAGGTGGTCAATTCGCCATCTGTGAGCAAGCAGGAAAAACCATCCGAATGGCACGTTCAATTGGCCGCCCCATGCGGTATTTCCTTGCCAAAAGAGCTGAGGGCCCCGCACTCATCATCGCCGAGCGGATAGATGAAATCGCACAACAGCTGCAGAAGGAAGGCCTCAGCGACCAGTTTAATCCATCCTACACACGAATGGTCCCCGCCCATCATCTTTTAGAGCTTCAATTAGTAGGCTGCCCCGACCCAAATCCGGTCTTAACGCGATTTTTCGCCCCCAAGCGAAATCGCCTGCCAGCCAATATCGACCAAATCGGAGCAAACTACATCGGCCAGCTTGCTGAGGTTTGTGATCAGTGGCTCAAAACCGTCCCAGAGACGGAGCCAATTGGTGTTATGTTCAGTGGCGGAATCGACAGCGGAGCGGTACTCGTCGTACTCGATTACCTGCTTCGGCGATGTGGGCAATCACCCTCCCGACTCAAAGCGTTCACGTTAGCCGTCGATGGCGACCCCAGTGACAGTGTGCAAGCTCGCGAGTTTTTGAAAAAAATTAATCGCGAAATGTACCTCGAAGTCATCGACGTCCCGAAACAAGACCTCTCCTGGCAAGACGCCGTCCGAGTCATCGAAGATTACAAGCCGCTGGATGTCCAATCAGCAACCATGGGACTCGCACTATTGAAGGCGCTTCGCAAACGCTACCCCGACTGGAAACACCTCATTGATGGCGATGGCGGAGACGAGAACCTCAAAGATTATCCCATCGAGGAAAATCCTGAACTCACCATCCGCAGCGTCCTTGGGAATCGCATGCTCTACCAAGAGGGATGGGGCGTAGATGCAGTCAAACATTCACTTGTCTACAGCGGCGGACAAAGTCGTGGACATGTGCGTACAAGCGCACCAGCAGCCGCTTTGGGCTTTTCAGGATTTAGCCCCTTTGCCGTACCCAATGTAATTGAGGTTGCTGAAGAAGTTCCATTTGTTGCGCTGACTGACTGGGATCACGAAAAACTTTACGACCTCAAAGGCAGCATCGTGTCTTCGGGAGTACGGCAAGTCACCGGCATCGAAATGCCAACCTATCCAAAACAACGATTCCAGCGAGGTGCTGCCGATGCAGCTACCTTCGAATCGGTCTTTCCGAAAGACGATCAAGAATACCGCGACGCGTTCAAGACCGCATTTGTGGACGAAGCTGAATCGCTCAACTGACGCGATTGCAACCCGCCTGCGAAAACAACAAGTCAACAACGCTGAACCAATGCTGGATGACACGATTGGTCAAGCACGTCACTTGTTGTGCCGCTCTCAAGGCAACACAGCGGCGTAGAAAAGCTCCCTCACGGCATTCCTCCGCCGAACGTCCGTGGTACCACGTGTATTTCAATCGCTTCGGACCTTATCCTGCACACACGAGAAACGCCCTCTCTGCGGTCTCCCAAAGTCGTAGCAAACGACGAAGCCTCCCAAGCAACGGTCACGGCTGGCGTCGCCCAACAAGTACACGAACGCAATCACCAGCCGCCCTCAAGCTAGTCAGCTCCATGGCTGACGGTATTCAAAGTGACGCAACTTATTATCCGCTTCTTCGTCGCCGACCACACGTTCTTCCTTGGCGTCCCATCTCAATGATCGCCCCAGTGCACTTGAAACATAACCCAAATGCCCAGGTGTGATCGACCGATGCCCAGCCTCAGCGGGTGCAATTGCCTCCTGCCGCGTACGTATGCAACTCAAAAAGTTCCCCATGTGATCATCCGATACGGTCACTTTTGCCGGGCCGGGAACAAAGTCTGACTTTGCCCACCGTGGATCCGATGTCTGCAACTTACCTCGATTCACGAACACCGATCCCTCAGTGCCGATCAACTCCAAACCCGCCGCATTCTCACTCGAGATTGTACTACTGACACCGCCCGCATACTTACACCGGATGGTGTACCGCACCGGTGTATCGTAGATGTCCATTTTTGGGAAAGTCCAACCAATTGCCTCGACTTCTTCTGGCCCAGATGAATCCAAATCTAACGCCCAATGGGCAATATCGTTGTGATGCCCAATCCAATCCATCAACACGCCACCGCCGTAAGCACTGTGCCCGCGCCACCAACGATGGTGCCTGGCACGCATGTAAGGCAAGACTTGCGAAGGGCCACACCAAAAATCGTAATCAAGCTGTTTGGGTATCTTTTGCAACTTGGAATCGCCCATGGGCTGCGCGTAGCCTGCCTGTTGTCCGACCTTGATCGTGTGAACCTTTCCCAGCCGTCCGTTTCTGACGAGTTCAACCGCACGACGGAAAAGTCGATCGCTACGCTGCTGCGATCCCGTTTGAAAAACTGCCTGCCGCTTTTCCACCTCTCGATAAACTGCCTGCCCCTCGGCAAACAAATGCGTCACCGGCTTCTCGCAATAGACATCTTTCCCTAAGGCAACGGCATCCAGCGTACACCTTGCGTGCCAATGGTCAGGCGTGGCGATCACCACCGCATCGACGCCACCCTCGTCAAGCAACTCGCGATAGTCGGAATACCGCGTGATGTCCTCTTTCGATACTTTCACACCGTGTTTTGCATAACCAGCGGCAATCTTCTGCCCCGCTGGAATCAACCCGTATGCACTACCTGTACCCCACGCACGGTCACGATAGTGTGTTGTATCCACATCGCAAATCGCAACAATCCTCGCACTGTCGTGATGTCTGATCAATGCATCAATCAGATTGTAGCCCCGTGATCCTAGACCAATCACGCCGATCTGGACTCGCTCGTTTACGGTTTTGCCGCTGGCTTGAGGCAACAAGCCCACACTCGACAATCCTACCCCACCCGCCAACAGCAATTCACGTCGCCCCAGTACTGACGTTCGTCGTTTCATCTCACACTCCACTTGTCAGGAAGCTCAATTCGATTGCGTATGCTTGAAGTTATTGATGTGGAACCGCATGATTTCCTCACCAGCCTTGGCGTAGATACCGCTCGCTGAGTGAGGCACCCCCGGCACCACCAGTCGTTCACACTTGATTCCGATTCCTTTGAGGAACCTCATGTAATCGAGATTATTCTCGTAGTTAAACCCCTCGGTGCCTACATAAATCATCCAATTTACAATTGGCCCTGTTCGTCGCCCACCATAGGCCTTGGCAAGATCCCAAGCATTATCTCCTTTTTCAAATCGGAGACTTGGCGACTCATAGCCGCCCGAATCACTGATTCGTTTTTCGCTCTCGTAGCCCCCACCACCAGCAGCCGCGCTGCAAAACAAATCTGGATAACGCAAGCCCAATCGCATCGTTCCTCGACCGCCCTGCGAAAACCCTTCAAGTCCGCGTCCCGATCGATCTGCGATCGTGCGATAAGTGGAGTCAATGTGTGGAATCAACTCCTTGATGAACACGCTGGCTCCCTGCGCACCATCGTCATCCGGCATATCGTAATGACTGACAGGACCTCCATTGACGAACACGTAGATCACCGGCGACATCCCTGAAGACTTCATCAGTTTCTGAATCGGACTAGCGAGGCGATAACTCTTCGATTCACTTCCCGGCCGGCCACCATGCAGGTAATAAACAACGGGATAACGCTGTTGGGTTCCCTCGTAATCGGTAGGTAACAGAATCAGATAGCCGACGTCATTTCCCAAACTGGGGCTGGAAAAGGTTGCATGCTTGAGCCCGGGCACGGAAGATCCAGGCAGCGGATTGACCCACTTGAACGGAGCCCGCGGCTTTTTCGCACTGGACTTTTTCGCACTGGACTTTTTCGACTCACCAGACTGCTGTGCCCTGGTCGCTTGCTGTGTTGACCCGACTGAGGCCTGTTGGCGACCAGATGGCGTCGTTCCGGCATCCTGCGCGTTGCCGCTAACGGCACAGACCGCAGCCAGCATCAATCCCTGAAGAACCCTCATGTTGCAACTCACTTCGCTTGGCGATTCAAAGGCTTCTCAACAACGATCGACTTGGGAAAGTCAGCGGCCTCTTTTCCGCCACGTTCTTCCCAACGCTTATTTTGCGAGTTCCCACGCGGCTGATTCATCGGAATGTCCATGCCACCGGCGTCACCCAGCATTGCGTAAAGCCGATTCTCCAAATCCTTTGCAACACTCTTGTAATCAGGGTCATTGATCAGATTATTTGTTTCACCCGGATCAGTTTTCAAGTCGTAAAGTTCATCCACGTCCCATAAGCCATAGTACGTGATGTATTTGAAACGATCACCACGCAGCGCAAACTGGGTTGGTGACTGTGGAAAATTCTTTTCCCAGTAATAGACGTACAGGAAATAATCACGCCAATCCATTTCTGGTTGATTTGGCAGATCTAAAAAACTGACGCCATCCATGTAATCAGGCGTGCCAAGCCCGGCTGCGTGCAAGATTGTTGGGCCAATATCAATGTTCCCAATCACGTTATCAACAACTTTGCCACCTTCATAAAGATCGGGACACTGCATCATCATGGGAACTCGAATTGAAGCTTCGTAGGAAACGCGTTTGTCGATCAGTCCATGTTCGCCCCACATGAATCCGTTGTCACCCATGTAGACCACGAGCGTTTCATCGTGAATGCCCATATCCTTCAGTTGTTGCAGGACGCGTCCAACACTGTCATCTACCGCGAGCACTGATTCACAATAGCGGCGATAAAGGTAGTCCAACCCTCTGTCACTGTGATAGCTGAAATCGATCCCATGCCAACTGTTGCGTTGGTCACGGACCCAACGAGGCGCATCTTTGGACGCACTGATGTCCTTGCCGCGTGGAAGGAAGCTCAAATCCGCGTCTTTGTAACGATCCTCGTGCCGCTTTGCTGGAGTAAAGTTTGCATGAACCGCTTTATGAGACAGGTACAAGAAAAAAGGTTTCTCATCATCTTTCTGCTCTTCCAGCCACTGCACCGCGTAGTCTGTCAACTCGTCCGTGATATAGCCTTTTTGCTTCACGCGTTTGCCGTTGACATTGAGCGTGTACTTTGGCCCCGGTGGCAAGTAGTTCCCTTGCCCACGAAAACTGATCCAATGGTCAAAGCCTGGTCGCGGATCATCATGTGCACCGCCCATGTGCCACTTGCCAATGAACCCGGTCTTGTAACCAGCTTGCTGCAAATATTGTGGAAAGAACAAGGTCCCCTCAGGCACCAAGCGGTTATTGTCAATCACCCGGTGCTTATGAGTGTACAAACCAGTCAGAATGGATGCTCGACTGGGAGAGCAAAGCGAGGTGGTGACGAACGCATTCTTGAGATGAACACCATTGGCAGCCAGTGAATCAAGATGTGGCGTTTTCAGGAACGGATGCCCCATGAAGCCCATCGCATCGTAGCGATGATCATCCGTCAAAACAAAAACAACGTTGCGAGGCTTGATTCCATCACGTTTACCTGTTTCTGGGAGATCGTCTGCAACGGCAAACGACGACAGAACCAAACTAACGCAGAAAACAACGGGGACAAATATCGGACGCATTCAACAACTCCGGGGCCACATACAAAGAGGACAATATTCTCTTTATGCTAACCGACCCGAACGCTATTTCGGCCCTGCGCCTCACTTTTTTCTCCACTATCACAAAAAATTCCACAGCTCCGCCATGCCGGGCATACATGGTTCCATTCCAGGCACCGCAACGTAATCGCCGGGGCAGCGTTCAGATCCATCACCAGAAGTCATCGCGGTGGTTACGCTGTACCCAATCACCGGGGACCAGAATACAGCTTCCGTTCAATCAGATCACTGGATCTTCACCCTCTAAACGCAGCTCACTTGTGGCTTCAGCGTTCGTCACAGCTCAAGGCGTTAAAACGGTGGCCACCTCAGAAATGTACTCAACCAACTCACGTTGATCCTGCAGCAAATTCCTCGCTCGATATGCAGAAACACCATGCAATTGAATCTGGCTTAAACCAGACAACAGGCGTCTCCAGCTAGCCTGCAGATCCGTAGCCGCACGACTGACTGTGCCAGCATCAGCCTTTTGATCAATCAGCTGATGAAATAGCTTGGCTGACTGAAGGAATGCTGATGATGCGGAAAGTGTGGTATCGCGAAAGGCCAACGGCGTCAGCAAGCTCTTGTACCGCTGAAGATCCGCATCAACGAAACCTGCCGTACTCTCAATCGCTGCAGCGATTCGCAGCAAACGCTTCTCATCAAACGCTTCGTGTCCAGCGTGTTGAATGCCGGTTCCAGCGTCCAAACGTTGAAACTCATTATCAATAGCCAACACCAACTGACGCTTTACCAATCCGCTGCTGACCAACGAAACGCGGAGCGAAGACCAACTCCGTTGCAGATTCATCAGTGATGGCTTCCATGACTCGAACGCAGCCCCCTTTGATATCTGATCATCAAGTGACTCGCTATTTTGCAGCAAAGTCTGTGCCCCCAGCCTGATCTGTTCAGATCCCGTAAGCTGATCTGCATTCGCCAAGCGACCTCTTAAATCTGTGACAAGTAGTTGGCAATGTGCAACCAGGCGGGCCCCCGCCGCCATCAATCGGTCAGCGTCTGGTGGCAGCACTATCCAAAGCAAACCATGAGCTTGGCGAAAACACTTGCCGACATCCTGTACACGATGCTGGACGTGCACATCAGCGATCCTCTCAAGCGTGGTAGCAACTCTCATCCACTGAGCGTTTAACTTGTCTAACGCGACGACAACGTCTTCTTGTGCAAAGTCGTCAACGCGATCGACTAGATTCAAGGCATCCTGACGAAGCAAACGCAACGTTCCTACCAAACTGCGCCGCAACCGTGCATCAATATCAGCCAACTGGATATCATCACTCAATGTGCCTATTTTCGTTCCGACAACGAGCAACAAGTTGTGCAGTTTTTCGCGATTGAATTGTGGTACCAAGCTGAGTTGTCTCGACATTCGGCTAATCAGCTGACCACACTCATGTATCGATTCCAAAGCATCGCCCCCAAGACCGCCTAATCCCTGCAGTTGGAATTCAAGGTATCGCCACCCCTGATCTACCCCGCGATAAGCTTCGACTGAGATTCCGCTCACTGAATTGGCAGACGTTGCTTGCAGCATCATACGCACATCAGATGACAATCGATTCGCGGTCGGCAGCACATTTTTTATCGCTGGATTCCGCTGCGAGTCATCACGAAGTAACTGAGCCAAACTGGCACACTGACGGTCCAATCGTTTCAGATCATCTTGAAACTCCAAACTGCGAAGGACAACAGCCTGCCTCAGCACCAAAGGTCGAGTATTGAGGGGCGCTGCCGCACGAATTCGCAATGAATTCTGTGGGACACCCTGGCCTCGAAATGCAGTCGGCGATGGAAAAGCATTGCTACCCGAGGGACGAACCATCGGAAGCGTGCCCCGGTTCAACTGGCCACTGGCAACACCATCGGACGAGTCGAGCTGATTTCGCTCCGCCTTCGCTCGCGCGACATTCTTAAACATGTCCTCGATCGACTGCGTTTTCTTATCCCGCTCGCCCAATGGCAAGCCACCTTGTTGCTGTGTGCCTGTCTGGCTCCACACTTGCGTGGGTAATGGCAGACTCAACAGAGCCATGACCAGCAATCGCAAAGTGACCACGTCGCCCCTCAAATTACGCAACATCTTTTGCCCTGGTTAAATAGAGACGGCAGGTGAATACCGCCACTCACAGATATCTTCTGGTATACCCCGTCCCTACAGGAATTTTCGTCGCATTCGCGATTGAATGACCACCACATTGTTCAACACAAGGCTCTGTATCGCATTGTAGCCCCTA